>WNFI01037273.1_pt3 | contig 31884 bp, 42 predicted proteins | sample 5400471 | NCBI WGS metagenome assembly WNFI01 (sample SAMN13153348, study PRJNA577476) | soil metagenome | isolation source: 100 cm saprolite on Douglas fir-dominated hillslope | place: USA:California | collected 2013-09-17 | reverse complement strand
CGGCGGCTCTGGCCTTGCTCGACGGCCGCACCAACCACCTCTTTGGCGATTGGTCGATCGCCGATGTCGATCTCGCCATGATGCTGCAACGCCTGATCGGACTCGGCGACCCAGTGCCGCAACGGCTAATCGACTACGCCGCTCACCAATGGCGTCGTCCATCCGTACAAAGGTGGATCGACCATGCACGGCCCCGCCTCACAGAATACTGATCGCCAAATATGCGTGCGGAACCGGGAATTTCAGTCGCGCGCAGTACTATAGAGTAATGGGAAACGCCATTCGACTAACCTGACTCGCATGGACGCAAGGATCATAAAGGCGCTACGCGCGGCGACCCGCGTCGCCGTCCTCACCGGCGCCGGCGTCTCCGCCGAGAGCGGTATCCCGACCTTCCGCGACAAACAAACCGGTCTTTGGGAAAAGTTTGACGCCGCCGAACTCGCGACGCCGTACGCCTTCGAACGCGACCCCGCATTGGTGTGGGGCTGGTACGAATGGAGGCGAGCGGCGGTCCTCAACGCACAACCCAACCCCGCCCATCGCGCGATCACCGCCATGGCAAACCACGTCTCGCAATTCACGCTCATCACCCAGAACGTCGATGACCTGCACGAACGTGCCGCCGGCAGCCTGGGCGTCCTGCATCTCCACGGCGAACTTTCCCGGCCCCTACTGCGAGAACTGCCGCCAACCGTACGCCCATCCCACCAAGATCCCGCAATTGCCGCCCGCGGGTGCGCCCATCGCCCCGCCGCGCTGCGCGTCCTGTGGCGCCAAGATCCGCCCCGGTGTCGTCTGGTTCGGCGAACGCCTACCCGATGACGCGTGGGATTCCGCCCGCGACGCCGCCAAGCACTGTAACCTTTTCTTAGTGTGCGGAACCTCGTCCGTAGTCCAGCCCGCCGCCTCACTCACCGACATGGCCGCCGACGCCGGCGCCACCACCATTCAAGTGAACCCTAATCCCACCGACGCAGACGGTTCTGTGACGTTCACACTTCGCGGACCCGCTGGGACTGTCCTCCCTCAGCTTGTCGCGGACACTTGGAATGCACAGAGCTAGACCGACTACCCCTTAGGATTCGCGTTGTATACAGGGCTTATCTGAGGAGCTATTTCTTCTCGCAATCTTCGTGGCTAATGGAAGCCCCCTTGGCCAGGACATTGTACCCACTACCGCCGATCGGCGTGAAACCTACTGATCAGCCCCGCACAATGCTCCACCCTCCTTGGTTTTTGCTGGTCAGCCCCAATCATCCCGTGGCAGCCGATCGGCCAGTCCAAACGGATTCGGGAACCATCGAGCACCTCGGCAGTCCGAAATGGGAATATCCGGTCAATGCGCACCACCGCCCGATTGCACTTCCCCTTCGTGACGGCACGAAAACCTAGTCAGTTCTTTGGAGCACGATTCATGTTGATCCTATCGCGCAATATTGGCGAAATCCTTCAGATCGGAGATGACATCCAAGTCACCGTCGTCGCCGTCCACGGCCATCAAGTACGGTTCGGCATCGATGCACCCCGCGAAGTGGCGGTTGATCGGCAAGAAATCGCGCATCGCAAGCAGCACGAGCGCACCTCCAGCTTCGGTGGAGAAAATCCCGCCATGACCACCGCCCTGCAAGTCGCCGCACGGAGCGCCCGGCCCAATATTCGAGTGACCAAACGCCGAGTCAGTACTGAACGGGCCCTAGAATCCGCGCACCCGTCGACATTGCCACCCACCCCCGAATCTGAAAAGAAGCCCACGCTCCACATCGGCCCGTCGAAATCCAAAATCACCAGCGCCTAACGAGCGGTTTCTGTTCATGCTTTGCGAGTACTTCGCCAAGCTGATTGACGGCGACCGACGGATAGTACTGATGGTAGCTACCGCCCCCAAAAGAACTCCACGCCGCCCAAAGCACCCATCTAGAATGTCAGCTATGGATTCGAAGTGGAGCAGCATGAGCTGAATTTCTGGCAACTACTTGCACGGGGCGTGCCGTATGCGGCTTATCCCCACCTTTGCGCGGGTGCAGGCTAACGGGGGCGCCTAGCGAGTCGGCAAAAGCGAAGCCTTCCTCTGCCGGCGATAAAGCCACAGCAGAAGCGCCATCAGCGAGCCCCCCGGCAGAACCAGCATCGCAGCATACGGCGCCAGAACCCGTAGTTTAGCAACGACGGCCGCCGTACAAGGGCTCAACGTCCGCGACGCACTCCACTGCACATCTCGGCTGCCGTTGGCTAACAGCCGGTGAGCGAAAATCGCCGTAGACTCGCTGGCGGACATCATCATTGATCTCCCTGAACCATCGTTGACTACCCTAAAGACGAATGGGAGCGCCAGAAATCGACATCCGCCGAACGAGACTTTCAAAGAAGTCATGGTGAGCTCGAGAGCGCGGGCCAGCTACCCTACCAGCATCGCAAACTGCAAAACAAAAACAGAGGCTACCGTGGCCGTGACGGCAAGAAACGCCTGCGCGACCCGAGCCGTGAGGATTTCGTTTGTCATGTGCGTTCTCCGTTGAATGAATTGATCGAACGGTGAACAGATTGCACTGCCCGCCATTGCACAACAAACGGAGATCCTAACCCTCGATTAAGGAGAACTTAACGTCCAAGATCCGTTGGAATTCTCTTGATAATCTTGCGAATATGTCGAGACGGGATACTGGAACCGCAACCCAGTCATCGAGACCTGGCGAAAACGAAGGATATCGACAATGGTAAGCTCCCTCGCCAAGAACGCACCCTGTCGACCGACCAAGCTCAAACTCAACAAAACGTTTCAGCCCTGCCCTCTCACCGAAGGTGATGAGGCATACCCCAACGGCATTTTTGAGTTCAACATCACTCGACTGCTGACCTTTATCGATGCACACCCTGAAGACTTTCCGCTCGAACCCGTCCCGGTGGCAGGCATCCCCGATTATGGTAGCTCCCGCCTGGACGAAGCCGCTGTGAGCTCGGCAGATTTGTCACGTCCAGTCTTGCTCGCTGAAATTGCCCCCGGACGTCACAACCTGATCGATGGTCACCACCGCGTCGCCAAAGCGAGGCGCGATGGCGTGCCCACAGTACCCGCGAGGAGGATCGCTTGCCCTGGGCACGTACCATTTCTCACGACCACCGCAGCCTATGAGAAGTACGTGGAATACTGGAATTCGAAAGTGGACGAGACGCGTTCTCCTATCCGTGAGCGATCACTCGGCCGATGACCGCCAACGCGAATGGGTACCCCTCCGCCCAACCACTCGCATATTCTTCGATGGCCGGGCCGTACGTGCCGCTGACGCTCCGCTCTCCTGCTCCGCTGCGGGCCGGCCCGGACATCCATGTCCGTGCGTTCGCCGGCATGCGGCTCACCCTGCATTCGCCCGGCACGGCGACCCAGAGGCGCGACTCCGGGTCGCCTCACGGGCTCCGACCGCTGCCGCTTCCTGCGGCAAACGCCTCGCGAGTACCTTCAATCACACCGCTGACGACAGCTATCGCGAATCCGTACCCGTCAGGCCATCCACTCGCTCGAGGCCCAGCGACATTGAGCGTCCGAATCTGATTCTCGTCCACAAACTGCAAGATCTTCTCCGCGGCCGCCGCTGGCTCCACAATCCGCCGCGCATCAATCAACACATAAGGCCTCTTAAGCAACGCACACAAATTCCGCGTCAGGCGTGTTCCACCCGACAGCGCCTCGACATAGAGAATCGCAGTTCCGTCACTATCGACGACATTCAACCGCGTCCGCTGCCTGTAACCCCCATGGGGCAGCGGCACCAGCGGGTACTTGTCGGGTATCGGCCCGTCCTCCGCTGCCCGATCTTGAGGACACCACCCGCCACAAGGAAAGCCAACGGTCAACGCCGCATCCAGAGCACCCCGATCGACACCGGTTTGCCCGCCAGAAACAATCTTGATGAGTGCCACGTACAGTGCCCGGCTTTGACGTCCAGCCCCAATTTATACCGTGCACCAGCGCCAGTGCGACCTGCCGCGAGCGTCGGCTCAGACGCCAGCCACGATCCGCACATCGCGTACGGCGCCGCCGTCCAACGCCGCGAGGGCCTCTTGATAGCTCGGGCTATCGTGTACAGCGATCGCATGCTCAATCGAATCAAATTCGATCAATACAGTACGTTCCGGCAACCCGGCCTCATAAGATTTCGCGGGAATACCACGCACTAAAAAGCGGCCTCCACCCGCTTCGATGGACGGGCCCGCCAGCTTTGCGTAGGCAGCAAGTTTGACGGGGTCTGAGATCTCATGATAACAAGTGATCCAATACGCCTTGGCCATAACACCGGCTCCTCGCGCTATCCTTGGGAAACCCCGATCCTATCAAGGGATTGAGGCGCCCGCATGATGTCGATCGAATGACTCGATTTCATCGGACCTCATTCCTCCCCGCCCTTCCCAGATGCGGCGGCACCAACCTCTCCAATAACTCCACCAACTCCGAATCCATGTACCGATATTTGTCAGGAATCCCCAACACCACGATCTTCTGATTCCTGACGTACGACCGAAACTTTCGCGATAGCTTCGTCCGATGTTTTCGCTCCATCACAAAAATCACGTCCGCCCAACCCAAATGCTCCGGAGTGACGGGCTCCACGGCTGACGGGTCCAATCCCGCCGACATCACCTCGAGCCCCTGCCACGCCGAGAAGATCTTCTCCGCCGTCGGACTCCGCCACTGATTGCGGCTACAGATGAACAACACCCTCATTACTTCACAATTTCCACGTCATCACCAATGCGAATTTCCCCGCCTTCAACAATCCGCGCCCGCAACCCTCCCCGATGCAAGAAGAACTTGAGCACCTCCCGCCGCATCCGGCTCGCAAATAGACTACACGGCTCACACAACTCGATGCCCTCGCAAGTTGCACCGCCGACCCTAAAGGTCTTACCGCAGAGATCATTGAGCGCAGTCCCACGCGTCACAATATTCCGCCGTGGCATATCCGGCGTGAAAGCCCCGTCCACTTCATTGATGTACGCCTCGATGTTCTCCAACTCGATCAAAGTCAGCTGATAATCCACACCACGCCGATTCTTCGGCCGCTCATATCGAGCGCCCACCAAACCTTGCTCCTCAATTGCTATGACGACCGTTTGAGCGACCATTGCGGCGCCACGCGTCGGCGCCGTATAGATGTGGATAACCGTTCCCATATCGCTGCTATGTTATTCCAGAAGCTAAAACGCGTCAGCGCAAAAGACCATCCCGAATCATGCGTTCCGCCCCTCACCCAAAGAAGCACCCATGCGGATCCCGATCGATTTCCCCCACGAGCACCGCAAGATCGCGGCTCGACGCGAGCGGCTCATACGACTCCCATCGGAGCGACGCCCGCTGCCAAAACAACCGCCACTCTCCCGCCTTGCGATTGAACTTGAGTTTCGCGACCCCGTGATCCATCCATCGCGAAGGATCGTCCCATACCACCCGCACTTCGACAATCAACACATCCTGGCCCTCGACCCGATACTCCGTGCGCACCTCATGGCGAACGTGGGCCGGCGAGTGCCGACCACAAAATGGCCAGACGACGGCTTCGATGCGCTTCAATTCAATTTCGGAGAACGGCAACGGTTACCTCCATCGAGCAGCGTGCCGGTACGGATTCCACTTCTTGTCAGTCCGTCACTCCGCCGCCGCGCTCTGACTTCGTCACATCTTGCACGCCATCAGTGCAAATCTACATCAACCGCCTAATTATTCAGCGTCCCATTTGCGCCAGCCACCATTACTCTTGACGCCACCAGAGTTAATGACGAGGAACCCCGCGTGAACAACAATCGCAGTCAAACCCAAACCAACCGCCAACAGGCACCCACGCCGGCCCCCGCCGCGGCTATTACCCACATGAACGTATTCACCGTTGAAGAGTACGAGCGAGACGGCAAAACGCAAAAGCGCTGGACCAAGATCGGGGCCGCCTTCCCGCACAAGGAAGGATCGGGCTTCTCGATCGAGCTCAAGGCTTTTCCAATCGACGGCCGCCTGGTCGTGCTGCCTCCCGATCCCGCGGACGACAGCCGCAATAACAAATAGGGTGAGGTCGGATGCGTTTTCGACGAGATTGGGTGAGCGCCGGATTGCAGCATCCTGACTCAATGTCAGGATGCCGGCGCAAACGCCAGTCCTTGGAAGGACTGGCTGGTCCGCAGCGAAGCAGGATGCAAAGGGCAGCGGCCGTCGAACCGACCGAACGGCCAGCCATGGGTGAGCCACATTGTGGCGAACGCCCAGACAAGGAGGTCTGGGCTGGTCCGTGAGCGCAGCAGGATCGCGTAGCGAGAGGGCTGGACCGGGCTGGCTAGCCATGGAAGGCGTGGTGCTGCCGAACGGCCGGGCTATCGGAGAATTGCCGCGAGGGCTCCTCGCCCGGCACGGCGACCCAAAGGCGCGACTCTGGGTCGCCTCCCGGACGCGAGCATCCGTTACTACATCCCTGTAGCAAGTCGGGGCCTTCGCGGGCGTTCTCAAACTCAATAACCCCGATGTATTCTCAACTTCGCGAGCGTGAATGCGGTGCTGATCGCAGCCGTCACCCTCAAACCTCCTCGCTCCTGTCCCGAATCTCAAACTTGAACTGCCAACCCTCGAATCCCATCACCATCCGCCCGAACTTCTCCCAAGACACTTCCTGCCCGTCGATGATCAACAACGGCACTCGGCCCTCCTCGTCACTGTCCCACTCAATCCGCCCACGCACCAAAGAATCCTTGATCATGAGTCCAAATTGCTCATCCTTCTCCAAATGCTGCTGCGCCAACGAGCGCCGCATGCGCTCGATCAATTGCCCCATCAAACCGAAGAGGTCCACTTCCGCGTGCCGAAGAATTTGGAATTGATATCCGCCCGGCGCCCCTTCCTTGAGCTCGAACGCCTCCAGCGACACCTGATCCCCGAGGTGATGCACCCGAAAATGAAACCGGTGCGACCCGCCGACCACATCCCGCATCTCCACCGGGTCGAACGCCACATGCTCGAAGTTCAGTCCCCCCAGCTCCGCCACTTCCCGGTTAAAGCACCGACTGCACAGATCCCGATACCCCGCCTCCATCGACCCATAATGAATGCTATCGAATCCGGGCACTGTCTCACGACAAGAATCACATTGAATGGACATGGGTCGCTCCAGTTTGCGTCGTCGGTCTCGTGACACGACTGCATTACGCTTCCGTCACTCGACCAAGTCAATAGATTCCGCGTGCACTCACGTCATAGCCGCGATATTTGATGGCCATCATGTAGCTTGAACATTTTCCCGCAGCGTCCACGCGGATCCCCTACCCCGCCTTCCGCCGAATCGATCGAAATCGAATCTTGAGTTTCATCGCCTTCTGCGCGACTGCGCCGGGCGACCGGCGCAACTTCTTCGCCGCCTGAGTGCCCGACAGCCGACTCTTCGCGAACGCCCGCAGATTCTTCACATCGTCCCTCGACCACACCACCAATTTCCGCTTCGCCTTCGCCATGTAACCGCCTCCTAAAAAGCGCGCATCATAACGGATTTGCTGCACGGCGGGCGGGATCGTGGCCGAGACATCAAGATCGACGGCCGGTATCAATTCGTATGTTGGCGCCCACGCTCAATTGCCTTCCTCCTTCCACCGCCCGACCTCGGAATCTACCGTCCGCGTGCGGCGATCTCTCCTTGACCCTTATCCACCGACCCCCGGACAATGCCGAAGCACCGTAACCAAGCAGGAGAGCGTCGTGACTGAAGTGTTCATCCGATTCCCCGTGCGCTGCCCGGTATGCAAGCAGGAATGGACATCCCAGCAGACCAAAGGTGAAATTCTCGACGCACTCGACAATAGCAACCCGATTCGCGCTTACGCCGAGTGCCACGACTGGCACTGGGACCTGACGAGACCGAGCGAAATGAGCTTGCGGCAAGAGTACGAGTGTGAATCGGGTAGTCAATGCTCGTTTACACCTGCCCCTATGAGGTTGCTGGATACCCAGTGGCAAACACACACTCTCAAATTGGCCGTCGTTGCATATAGATTGCCTTTTCTAAATTAAGCGGGGCCTAATGACTCAGCGGAAAAAGACGGTGGTGTCATCACCCACACCGACAACGTTGCTCAAAGATATCCGGGCGTTGATCGATGCAGCGCGTTCGCGTGCGGCGTCCGCCGTCAACAGCGAGCTATCCATGTTGTATTGGCGGGTCGGCCAGCGTATTCATACGCGAGTGCTCGAAGGGAAACGGGCCGAATACGGCGAGGAAGTCCTGCGAACCCTGGCCGACCAGTTAGTGAAGGACTACGGCGGTAGTTTTGCGGAAAAGAACCTTCGCCGGATGGTGCAATTTGCCGCCACGTTTCCGGATGAGAAGATTGTCGTATCGCTGATACGACAATTGAGCTGGACCCACTTCATCGCGTTGATCCCCCTCAAAGACCCACTGCAGCGTGAATACTACGTTCAAATGTGCAGTCACGAGAATTGGAGCGTACGGACGCTTCGGGAGCGCATGGAGAGTGGTCCAATCCGGGTGCTGGGTTGCGATTTGAGCCCGGGCGGCATGGATGTTAGCGTCGTGCGATGGGCGCTGAGGACAAAGTCGGTGCGGTGCAACTAAACGCCCGGCTGAGCGGTGTATCCCCACCGGTCTCTTGCCGGCTGGTGATCAGCGAACAAGTGTCTTTGGCGCAGCTTCATGCGGCCCTGCAAGTGGCCTTTGGCTGGAGCGACGAACATCTGTATGTTTTTCAGATCCGTGGTTGGCAGTTTGGTGACCCGGCCCGCGCGATCGAGTTGGCGCTCGCCGGCGGCGGTGTCGATATGCCGCTGGCGGCATTTGCATTCGAGATCAACGAGACCTTTCAGTACCACTACAATCTATTCGTCCCTTGGAAGATTGACTGCCGGATTGAATCCCGGAGCCTGGTTGCCATGGACCAACCGCTCGGCTGTCTCGCCGCGCGGGGAGATCCTCCCGATGAAGAGCTCAATGGCCCAGCGGCGTATCCCGACTGGATGGAGGGCAGTAGCCCGAACTGGGCGCTCCATCAGATTGAGGAACTGCTGGACGACGACTTGGACGACGAGCGATTTCGGGCCGAAGCGCGCGACATTCTCGCCAACACTCGACTCGGACAACCGCGCCGGCGCTCGATTGATCAGCGACTCAAGGCACTGCCGGCAGTCGACTGGGACGCAGGGAGGCTTTATGAAAATGCGGATCCAGCTGATCATTGAGGACGAAGCGGGAGGCACGACGACCGCAGAGATCGCCGACATCGAGCGTCGACAATCTGATGACCTCATCGGTCTAAGCCTCGAGGAAGCGAAGGCTATGACCAGGGGCGTGCAGCGCGCCATGGTCGAGGCGCAGGCGCGCGCAGCAATGGATCGCGGCTCGACATGCCCCGAGTGTCAGGCCTACCTTCGACGAAACGGGTCACACCGGGTTCGCTACCGAACACCATTTGGCCGACTTGACCTGGACAGCCCAAGATTTTATCGCTGTCGCTGTCAGGTGAACGGCACGAGGAGCTTCAGCCCCGTAGCTCTTTGGCTCGGCGACCACACGAGTCCCGAGCTGCAATACCTCGAGGCGCAATTCGCAGCCCTGTTGTCATACGGCGCATCCGCCCGCATCCTGCGCTCGGTGCTGCCCCTGGAACAGGCCACCAGCATCACGACATGGAAGCGGCACGTGGCGCGAGTGGGTGGACGTCTTGACGAGGAAGCCCACCATCGGCTGACGAGGCAACCGGCTCTCAATGAATTTGGTCTGCCGGCGCGCAATCCACTGCGCGCGGTCGGCATCGATGGCGGGTACGTCAAGGCCTCCGACGCGCCGTCGCGGCAAGAAGGGTGGTTTGAGGTCATGGTGGGCAAGAGCCTGCCGCGAGAAGGTGGCGGCCAGGTGTTCGCATTCGTCCATCGATTGGAGCCGAAACCCAATGATCGGATGGAACGATTCCTGGGTGAACAAGGCGTATTCCCAGCGCAAGCCACAACGTTTCTCTCCGATGGCGGCGAGACGGTACGCCAAGCGCAAGGTGAATTCCGGGAGTTCGGGGAGCCGATCCTCGACTGGTTCCATGTGGCCATGCGCGTAACCCAGCTATCGCAAGCGATCAAGGGCCTAGCGGCCGATACATCGAGCGAGGAGGATTCCGCGGTTCATATCGATGAATGTCTACGCAGTTTGCGCCGTGCAAAAGCTTACCTCTGGCATGGCAGCCCGCATCGGGCGCTGCACACGCTCGACGACCTGACGTGGGACATAGGAGCCGAGTCTGCACACAGGGAGGCTCTACAGGAGAAACTCGAAGAGTTCATGAACTACATCACAACGAATGTGGCGGCAATCCCAAACTACGCGGATCGTCATCGGCACGGTGAGCCGATCGCGACCGGGTTCGTTGAGTCCGCTGTCAACCAGGTAGTCAGCAAACGGTTCGTCAAAAAGCAGCAGATGAGGTGGACGCCGAACGGCGCACATCGTCTCTTGCAGGTTAGGACCCGGGTACTCAATCAACAGCTGCGCGGCGCGTTCGAACGTTGGCACCCGCAGCTACGGGCCGGCACCGACCCTGTCCGCATGGCCGCGTAGCACCCGGAATGGACCACTCTCTAGAAAGCAGACCCCCAACGATGGACGTTAAACCGGCGCTCGGCGCTGACGCTACCAAGTAGAAGCAGCGTACCGGCGCGTCCGGTTGGACGCCGGGTTAGGGCGCGTGGGGGGTTGCAGTCCGGGGACATCGGTAACAGAATTGTTCGGGGACATCGGTAAGACTTTGGGCACCTTGTGGAGGTGCCCCATGTCTTCGAGCGAGACGTCACCGTTAGACCTCACAGCGACGGAGGTTTCACATGAAGACTTCACATACCCGCCCCTCGTGCTATCGGCCGTTGGTTTCATTGGTTGTAGTAACAGCACTCCTCTCAACCGCCCAATCGGCGAACGCGTGGCAATGGACGCCATGGAGCCAAGCGCAGGGCGACACGATGCCACCCGGCTCATTCATTGGAGGCACAGAACAAGTCATTGGTGAAAACAGGACGAGACAGCTCTTCGTTTGCCAAGTTGAGGGCGGACCTCCCGGAATTCACCCTGGAAAGGTGGTTGAGGGCCGCTGCAACATTGGCTACGACAGCAAAGAAAAGGAGTATTCCACCTACAGAGTCCTAACAGGCGTCAAGCGCGCTCATTGGGTTCCCGGGAGCAATGGCTCGTTCCCATCCGATGCGTTTGAGGGAGGCCGTGAACCGGGGCGAACGCTGTTTGTTTGTCGTGGGTCGTATCGCAACGGCACACATCCCGGAAAGATTGTCGACCAAGCCTGCAACATTCCGTGGGGTGGCGGTGAACCGCATCTCCAGAACTACGAGGTATTGGTTGTGGACGAGTGAGCGGACGATCGGGGGCACCCACTGAGCCGCGATCGATGGCGCCTAACGTGAAGTGTGGCTCGAATGCGCTACGTGGAAACGGTGCGCTTCGGCCGAGTGTTAGCAGCGGTCTCAAAACCGGTGAGATCGAGCGGTTTAAAAACCGTGTTGTAATTGCGTAGTCCGCGGCGTTGTCGGGGATGATTGCGTTGTAGTGGGTAGCGGAGTGGTTGGCTAAGGAACGACGCTGTGGTGCGTCAGGCTTCCTCCCGCCAACCATGCCGTTGGACATGCAGCGCCGCCTGGCTTCCAGTCGGGACCCAGACGGTGGACGGCCTCGAGCATGGTGCCCCAGGCGTCTTGCAGTAAATCGTACCGGTCCAGAACCAAGGCGACCGCGATGCGCTCGCCGGTGGACAAAGTCCCGAAGGAGAGTTCGTCGTGCGCGACCATATGCACCTTGGCGCGGATCTGGGCTTGGCCTCGCCGTACATTCGTTGCAAAAAGTGGCGTTTTGATGGTGCGGCACAGCAAGCAGGCTTAGCCGGATGAAATCCTAACAAAAATGTGTCAGAATGCGACGTAGGGCAGGACATTGCCGTACTCGGCTCCTCATCTACCTATTTGATATTTAATGTATTATAAGCGCCATCCCTTCGCATAATATTCATTATGTCCAAAATGCGACATTTAGGATAGGCGCCGAGGCAGCGCGAACATTTCCTCTACGATAGGACGGCCACACCCTTCGTTTTGATCACATTGAGCAGTTTCAGCGAGGGGCCACTCGGGCGCTTCGCGCCAATTTCCCATTTCTGAACGGTCGAGGTGCTGGTGTTGAGGACCGCCGCAAACACCGCTTGACTCATGCGGGTGCGCGCCCGGATAGCCCGAATTTGCCGCGCCGAGAGCGCACGGACCGGCGGTACGGTCAGCACATCAAACTCCCGCATCGTGTGCTGGTCGAGCACGCCAATGCGGTTAAGTCCGCGGGCGGTCTGGTTCACTTCAGCGAGGATTCGACTTTTCTTCATCGGCAATTTCCACCAATTCTCTTTCGGTCACCGCGTGTTCAAGCCGCGCGGACGTCATCGAGAGCAACGCGCTGGCTAATTTCTGCAGCGCCGCGAGCTCCCGATCATCGATGTCGGCCTACTCGTTCTTGCCGAAACCGTAGAGCAGGAACCAACGATCCGCATGCTTCGTCGCGACTAATATCCGTGCACCGCCGCTTTTGCCGCGGCCCGGCAGTGGCACGCGCTTCTTGTACACCGAGCCGCCAAGATCCGCATCGATGAGCCTCGCGGTCATCTCGGCGATCGCCTTGCGTAGTGCCTTATCCGAGACTTGGGCCCTGCGGCTCCAGCGAGCGAAGGTCCGCGTCTTGAACAGTTGGCGCACATCGCACCGTATCACTGAGTGCTATGGCACGCAAGTGCGTCAGGTGCGGTGCGTCCACGCTCGAGGGCCCGCGCGCCCGTCAATGCCTTGAGCTTTGAGCGTGAAATCCTCGGCGCTACGCGAGAAGCTGCGCCCGGTAGTGCTGGAATGGGAACACGATCACGCCGTTGAAATTGATATGTTCAAATCCCATCGGCGAAATGAATCGCTGAATCGATGGATCGACCTCGCGGCCTGATCCTTTGCGCCAGGCATCGAGGGTGCGTTGCAGGGCGCTCGTGTTATACGCCATCACGAGATTCGTGCAGAGCGCCAGACAGTGCGATTGTGCGGCGAGTTCCTCCTGACGCCGACCGCGGGTAGAGCCTGAGCCGGCGTGCCGAATCTGCCGTTGCAATTGATGGGTCCGCTCATTGTGGTTCAAATAGCGCAGCTTCTCGCGGCGGTAATCGGGATCGGTGTAGGAGCGCAGTAGGTCATTGGTTCGCAGCAACAGTCCATGGGCGTGTCCGGCGCGAAAGCTTGCATCGCCGTCACGGGCGGCACCCTGCAGCTCAATCGCGGTGGTGGCCGACAACCGGCCACTCATGACGGCATCGGCCACCTTCAAGTGCCCCGCCCAGCCCTTCTCAATGGACTTCAGCGAAATGTCGGGCAGGACAACACTCTTCAGATTGTCGGGTATCTGGATGCTGCTACTTGGCACGTGCAGCCGTCGGTCGTTGTGATTCTTGAGCCTCGGACACAAGAGAACTCCCACGGTCCATCCCAGGCTACCACCGTAGGCGGAATAGCCGTGCGTGTCGGTGTAGACTCGCGCAATCTTCGAGAGCTGCTGGCCGAGGATGCCGTCGATCGCAGGGCCCGGCTGACGTTGGGTGATCATGATTGATCGGTCGGCGAAGATCCCCTGCCAGCCGTGAGTGTGGACATACGTTGCGGTACCCGATACGCGCCGCTTGGGGTCCGGGTTCGTAAACCAGAAGTAATCGGGCATATCGAGACTCATCGCATCGGCCGCACAATCGAAGGGGCTGCCCCAGGTGCGCGCAATGGCGTGCGAATGCATGAAGGTCAATACGGCTTCGTTGGCACGGATCACGGGCGCCGGGTCTTCCAGTACGTGCATCGCGTGGGCAAGGCCTTCGGGCGTCAGGCTCACCATGAGGCTCAGGGGGTTCGCGTTCAAGTCCATCGATTGGCCTAAAATCCCGGCGTACAGATGCAATAGCTCCGTCTCGTTGTCGGCGGGCCGGCCCAGGATCTCCGCACTGAAATGCGTTTCCGCGTCGACCGCCATGATGATGTCGGAGAACTGGACCCGCGGATAGGCGCGATAGAGGTCGCGTCGCACCTCCCTCAACTCAGGCGGCGTTCTTTGTGCGGCCAGCCGTCGAACCTTCACTTTGTCGCCGTCGAGCTTCAGCTCCCCGCGCTTTACCGCCTCGCTGACCCGTTCGAGGCCGTGCTCAATCTCTTCGGTCAGCTCCTGCAGCATTGTCTTGACCGGGAAGCTCGAGCTTGATGGCGGCGGCATGATCGGCATCGATGCCAGAGGCGTACGACTCTACGGCCTGAAGCTACGCCGACTCGAGCGATTCATATACGAGTATGACTTCGGCGATAGCTGGATTCACAATTTGCGCCTCGAAGCCCCGATGCCCATCAACCCGCGAAAGATCTACCCGATCTGTGTCGCGGGAAAGTGCTCGGCGCCGCCGGAGGATTGGCGCGACGCGTCACATCGCTGGCATGGTATTGCGCCGCACCGAAAGATATTTCAACATTTCCGGGCAGCAGCAGTATTCTTAACAGGAATTCCGTCTCAAGTGCGGCCAATGCTGGCATTGCCTAAAGGCCCAGACGGGTGCATTGCCAGAGCAGCCGTCGCAGCGAAAGTTCCGAGGTACGAGACAGTGAACCAGCCCGTATGCGATTGACAGCCCGCATGCACGGCTTCCCGCGAATCTCACGGAGTTAAAGACATGGCCAAAGCTCCGCCGCACATACTCACAATCGTGCACAGCAACCGGGATCCGCCCGTTGATTTTCCGGACGGCGGGGCAGCGAGGATCGCAGGCGGAACCTTCCCGTTGGATTCCGCCCTAGAGTGGCGACAGGTTCAGGGCCTACCAGACGACGACGTAGACTCAGACTACGACATTGAGACGGTCGCTGCATCCGGTTGGCTGCTCGATAACAAGTATTCCGGAGCCGACCTGCCATTCGATCATCCCTTCAAATTCGACTGGGAGTTCATGCTCGCTGTCGACGCGGAATACTCTTCACTTCTTGCTCGCGGCAACCAGTTCCCTGAAAACGGAGGCGACGTACTAACGCGCGCGAGAAACCTCGATATATCCGTTGTGGAAGGGATCGACGGTGCTCCCAGTCTGCTCGGCGTGGAAATTGATGGGGGTCTCGTTCCAACGACATTCACTGGCGCAGTGAATGAAGGTGATCGCGTAGCTGTGCTCGGGCGCTGGATAGTGGACTGCGGCCATGCACTGAAAATCCCGGCGCCGCACGTCGGTGCAGACACTTACCGTTCGGAAATTCATCCTCCTCTATTCATGGCGACGGCGAAGGTCACCACCGGTATCATCGAGAGTGGAAGTCCCACCGGTCCGGAAGTCACCCGCGTGCTGTTCACGTCGCGACCTTATCTGGTTAGTCAACGCTACAGCACTGACTTCGACAGCATCTACGATGATCGCGTCGCCGACGACGGAACGTTCTGGACCCACATAAAGAACGAACTATTCAAAGCAAACGCCACATTTCTGGGCGTCCCTTTTGAGTCAACACAAATCGAAGCACACCCAAAAATTAAATCGAGTCCTTTCAAAGGAATACAGGCCGCACGCTTTCGCATTCGGCCACCGACGCTCACCTCGCCTACCGGAGTCCGGCTGCCCGCAGGCCAACCACTTGCGATAGCACCCAAGCTCGTTGTTTCATTTCAGTTCTCCGTCCGAACAGGATGCGCGGCGCAAGTGATTTCGAGCGGGCCCGATTCCGTGGACGTCGTGATCGTTTTGAATGAGACTGCCTACAAGTCGCCACTCCTTCCGGACAGAACTGAGCGGACGTGGACGAAGGACCAGCTAGATACGATTGGCCCCGGAACCTTGTCGGATTACAGTTGGGGGGAATTGCTTGTGGCCGGGCTCTCATCGTTGAATCTTTTGGGCGGGGGTCCTGTTGGCGCAGGAGTAGGCTACTTGATCGAGGAGAGAGGCATTAAAACAGACGAATACGATACGAGTCAGCTTATGGCATTGAACATTCTGGATGCTCGCCATGCGGTCACCAACGTTGACGCGGAAAACATTCCCACCGGTCAAGGGGTCAAGACTGCGGACGACATTCAACAGTACCCATTTTTCGGTTGGTTAGAGTTGCGCTGGGACGACGCGCGAATCGCGGCGCCCGCAATGATGTAATGTGTAATAGCTACGACTTGATCTGACATTATCCTAACGCGTAATAACACGCAGGAGAAGTCGGAGACTACGACAAAGCGGGGGCTGACGGCCGCGGGGGATCTCGCGTGCGCCCCGGCAGTGGCATACGCTGCCTCGGATGGAAGCGGCGGTCGTTTATCGGTTCCACATCGCGTTGCGGGGTGTCAGTCCGAAGCTTTGGCGCCGGGTGGAGCTGACAGCCGGCAGCTCGTTGGCCGACCTGCGGCGCGTCATCCAGATATCCCTCGGGTGGTCCGACGAATATCAGCACCGATTCTGCATCCGAAATCATTATCTGGGCGCGTCTCGACCGGGCGGCATGTTGTTCTTCGGGGATCCAGAGGCAATGACCCTGTCTCAGTTCGCGTTCCGGCTACATGAGCGCTTCACCTATGAGTACAATTTCTTCGACGCTTGGTTCCTTGATGTTCGTTTCGAGGGAGAGCGCGCATTCGATCGGAAGCGTCGCAACCCGCGCTGTGTCGCCGGCGCACGCCACGCACCGCCAGAGGACAGCGGTGGGGCCGAGATGTTTATGGATTGCCATGTAGCGAAAATGCCAGGCGCGCGAAAGGCCCGGCATGTGGATCGGAAGCTGCGGGATATCGCGGTCCTGCTGGAGGATCCCGCTCCTGACGATGTCGCCTTCCGGGCGCGTTCGCGTACGATTCTCGGTGGGCGACTCAAGCCGGATTTTGATCGCCGGGCGGTGAATGATGCCCTTGACGCCGCCTTCAGCCGTCCGCGTCGGCAACCCCAGGAGCTACGTCATGGAGATTCGAATTCAAGTGATCGTTGATAATGACGAACGGACCCGTCGAGATATCGCGCGCTGGGACCGCACGTCACTCATTTCAGAGACCCTCGGACTGCAGCTCGATGAGGCAAGGGCGCTTCTCCAGGCCAGTCAGGAGGCCATGGTCAGCGCTCAGGTGGAAGCCTACCTGGCCAAACAGGCAGGCTGCCCCCACTGCGGTCGGGTACACCGCCTCAAGGGTCGACATGAAATCGTCGTGCGCAGCCTCTTCGGCACACTTCGTTTGGGCAGTCCGCGCTTCCGTCATTGCTCGTGTCAGGGAAGCAGCTCGCCCGCTGCAGGGAAAAGCTTTAGCCCGTTGGCCGCGGCTCTCCCCGACCGAACGCTGCCGCACTCATCGGGTAGCCCGACGATGCGAAAGGGATTTTCTGGCCGAGCAGGATACCGAGCCGCGCGCCGAGGAATGGCCCACGGACAATATCCCGCCGCCTAAGCCCGCGATCACCGTTGGACTGGATGGCGGGTACATTCGCTCCCGAGATGCACCGAACCGCAATGAGGGTTGGTTCGAAGTGATCGCCGGCAAATCCACGGTGCAACAGGGCTCATCCAGCTGCTTTGCCTTTGTGCACCGATTAGACCGGCATGCTCGCGCTCGCATTGGCTCTGTACTGAAATCCCAAGGCCTCGTGTACCATCAGCCGGTCACCTTCGTGACCGATGACGGCGACACGGTACGATCGTGGCCCAAGAGACTGCATCCGCGGGCCGAGCACGTGATCGATTGGTTTCATATCGCCATGCGCTTTACGGTGCTGAAGCAGATGGCGAAAGGTATCTCGATTCCCGGTGCAAATCCCGACGATCCAGATGATCACCCGGAGCGCCTCCTGGAGAGCGCGAAGTGGTTTCTATGGCACGGTAACGTCCAGCAAAGTCTGCAGCGTATCGACACACTGATCGAGCTGATCGAGCACGACGAGCGTGTTCCGGAAGGTCCCGAGCGGCGCAAGCTGGCACGCACGCTCAACGAACTCTATGACTACCTCGAGTCCAATCGCGACCTCATCCCCGACTATGGTGACCGTCGTCGACACGGCGAAGCGATTTCATCCTCGATCGCTGAATCCACCGTCAATCAAGTGATCAGCCGCCGGTTCGTGAAGAAGCAGCAAATGCGATGGCAACCGGAAACAGCGCACCTGCTGCTCCAAGTGCGCACCCGGGCGCTAAATGGCAGGCTACGCGAGACATTTCAACGCTGGTGGCCAGCGATGACACCCGTCTCAGCCCCCGCTTTGTCGTAGTCTCCGAATGGCCGCCAACGCATCGGCCGCAACACCGTATTCGTGCATGTAGCGGTTGGCAATGAGCGCATACCACGCCGCTGTTGACCGTGCAACGCGCGTCGGGAAAGTGATTTGTTCCCTATGTTTGGGGTGGGCTGCCCTCCACTTCTTCATAGCGGCCCAGACGATCAAGCGAGACCTTGCCGTGGCCCAGGGTGGGCAATGCCTATGACGACGAAGGCGCCCCAACGGTGAATTATTCCAACTGCGTTTCCCTAGTGTCGATTTAGAGCCGAGGTCCGTCCATACGGCTTCACTCCTCACGTTTCGTAAAGTGTCGAACAACCGAATCGTCAACAACGTCACGACGGATCTGCCGCTGAGCGCGCGCAAGGTGTGCTTTGGGAGCATCGCAGAACTCGTGGCGATCTTTGCTGAAACGCCATCTAGGCTCATTCAATGCCTGTCAAATGCCGCCCACAGTTACTGTCGCGCCCCCGTCCACGATCAAGTACTGGCCTGTTACGTAGCGTCCAGCGTCGCTCGCCAGGAACACCGCCGCACCGGCGACATCTTCAGGTTCGCCGTAACGTCCGAGCGGAATGCCGCGCAAGCTCGCTTCCGACAACGCGGAATTGCTCCATAGCGCCTTGGAGAAATCGGTTTTTATGACACCTGGTGCAATGCAGTTCACTCGAATGCCATGACTTCCGAGCTCGACTGCGAGATTTCTCGCCAGTTGCATGTTGGCGGCTTTGGAAACGTTGTATGCGCCAATCAGCGCCGACCCGCGCAACGCACCGATGGAGGTAATAATCAGGATGCAACCCGCCCGACGCTCGATCATCTCCCCTACAACCATCTGAATGAGTGCATGGTTAGCAAGGAGGTTGTTATCGATAATCTTGCGAAACTGATCATCACTAATTCGTGCCATAGGGCCGAAGTACGAGTTGCTGGCGGCATTGCAGACCAGAATATCAACGGGGCCATGAGCCGCGCGAGTTTGGTTGACGAGTTCCTGGAGTTGCCCCTTGACGGCGATGTCGACCGCCACTCCAATCGCCCTGCCAACACCGCGCTGGTTAATGGCCTGCGCTACCTCTAAGCAGGCGGCCTCTTTGCGTGACCCGATGGTCACAGACGCTCCCTGAGCCGCAAACTGTTCAGCGATAGCTCGGCCGATGCCCCGTGATCCCCCTGTGACGATTGCGACCTTACCGTGCAAGTCGAACGGGTTGCGCATCGAAGTTCTCCTATGACGCAGCGGGCCATCGCTGCACTTGGTCAGCATCAGATAGTTGACTTGTTAATGACCATATGGTCACCTATGTAATTAGAAGGGTCAAGAAAATTGGTAAGGGGGCGCCTGATGGCAAATCGTCTTAGTACACACCTCTGCCACAAGCGCTGGCTTTAGCGTGAGTCACGGGCGCCCTGGGCCGGCGCGTGCGCTGATCGTCGGCTATACCGGTCTAGTTGGAAACAGCTTGGTCGAGCTCCTGCGCGAGCAGGTGGACTGGGAGGTATTCGGCATATCTCGAAATCCGCCGGTCGGACATTCCAGAATGCGTTCGATTCCCGTTGATCTTCTAGACACTGATACGACTCGCGTAAAACTCGACGGCATCAATCCATCTCACGTTTTCTTCTGTGCTTGGATGATGGGCGAGACGGAAGCGGAAAACATACGTATCAACAGCACTCTCGTGCGTAATGTGCTTGCGGCCTTCGGATCGAGCAGCTGTATCGAACACGTTTCGCTTGTGACGGGCACCAAGCACTACCTGGGACCGTTCGAGTGTTACGCGAAAGGGGTGCCACTGACTCCGTTCAGGGAAGACCACCCGCGGCTGCCGGTGCCGAACTTCTACTATGCCCAGGAGGACGAGATATTTGCTGGCGCCGAACGATGCGGCTTTACGTTCAACATACATCGCCCCTATACGATTATCGGCTATTCGATTGGCAAGGCGATGAACTTGGGCGCGACCCTGGCGGCGTATGCATCAGTCTGTCGGGATACGGGCGAACCATTCCGATTTCCAGGTTCTCAGATTGCTTGGTCCGGACTATCCGAGTATTCCGATGCGCGGCAGGTGGCAAAGCAGGTATTGTGGGCCGCACTGACGCCACGGGCGCACAATCAGGCGTTCAACATCGTGAACGGAGACCAGTTCCGCTGGCAGTGGCTTTGGCCGCGCATCGCGCAATACTTCGGGGTGGATCCCGCCCCCTATGAGGCAAACCACCAATCACTCGCAATTCAACTTGCGAGTGCGGGTGAGACATGGGGGAAGCTTGTGGCGCGAAGTGGGCTACAACCCATCGCATTCGATAAGCTAGCGTCTCCCTGGCATACCGATCTTGATCTGTCGAGATCATTTGAAATCCTCAGCGATATGTCGTCATGCCGTCGCTTGGGCTTCAAAGAGTATCAGAACACCGAAGATTCGTTTACGGATCTATTCGATCGCCTGCGGAGGGAGCGAATCGTTCCGTGATGGACTTGGCCGCACTTGATGCCGTGATTCGGGCCAATATCCCAGGGTTGGACGGCCCACCGGGGATTCGCCCCATCGCGGGCGGGCAATCCAATCCGACGTTCTTCTTAATCTATCGGAATCGATCGCTCGTGCTGAGAAAGCAGCCGCCGGGACAGCTCCTGCCGTCGGCGCACGCGATCGACCGCGAATTTCGCGTAATGACCTGTTTGAGAGGCAAGAATTTTCCGGTTCCGAGACCTTATTTCTATCACGCCGACGCGAGTGTGCTCGGCACACCGTTTTATGTCATGGACGCCGTCGAGGGGCGGGTATTTCACGACAATGCCCTGCCTAACATCAGACCCGACGATCGGCGCAACTGCTACCTTGCCGCTGCCGATACCCTTGCCAATCTGCACGAGATCAACCCTGGTGACGCAGGACTCACCGACTGGGCACGGCCTGGCAACTATTACTCGCGTCAGATCGCCAGATGGTCCCGGCAGTATCGCGAGCAGGGGACACGCGATCTGCCGGGCATGGATCGCTTGATCGCTCGTCTCGGACAAGAGACGCCGACCGGGGCCGAACCGGAGTGTATATGCCATGGCGACTACCGCGTCGGCAACATCATGTTCCATCCCTCTGAGCCGCGCGTCGCGGCAGTACTGGATTGGGAGTTGTCGGCACTTGGCTCGGCGCTGGCGGACTTCGCCTACCTGTTAATGCCTTGGCGATTGCCGCGGGGTGTGTTTTCAGGACTGCTGGGTCTTGATCTAAATGCGTTGGGAATACCTTCAGAGGAGCAGATTGTTGCACGCTACTTCTCAAGTCGCGGCGTGCCGAACAGCCTGACAAAGTTTCATCGCGCGTTTGCCTTCTTTCGAATGGCACTAATTCTTGAGGGAATTGCCGCGCGAGCCCTCAAGGGAAACGCCAACGATCCAAGCGGCGCGCGACTCGGAGAGCAAGCAGGAATATTCACCGACACGGCGTTAGACATCATCGAGTCGCCCTTAGAGGCAAATAATCGATGAACTTTGAATTTTCAAGTCTCAGCCTGCGCGTTCAACAGCAGGTCCAGCGATTCATGGATGAGCGCATCGTGCCGCGCATACCGGATTGGCAATCCAGCGTCGATCGAGGCATATTTCCGCCGCCCTTTATTGAGGAGCTAAAAGCGCAGGCCCGCTCACAAGGTCTGTGGAACCTATTTCTTCCTGGACTGCACGCAGAGGAGCCCGGGACGGCACTCAACAATCTCGACTACGCGCCCGTGGCAGAGATCATGGGTCGAGTCCCGTGGGCCTCGGAAGTCTTCAACTGTAGCGCTCCCGATACAGGAAACATGGAGCTTCTTCACGGATTCGCAACTCCGGCTCAGCGCAACTCCTGGTTGCTTCCGCTGCTTCATGGGGAGATCCGATCGGCATTTGCAATGACGGAACCCGAGGTGGCCTCCTCCGACGCTACGAACATTGCGACCACCATTGTGCGCGTCGGTGACGATTTACTCATCAACGGCCGCAAGTGGTTCATTACTAACAGTGCGGACCCGAGATGTAAGTTGATTGTCGTCATGGGCGTCAGCGAACTGGGGACCTCGTCGCACGAACGGCATTCCATGGCACTCGTGCCTATGGATACCGAAGGGCTCAAGGTCGTGAGGAACATACCCGTGATGCACCACTTGGCTCCTGAAGGGCACGGTGAGCTTATCTTCAAAAATGTTCGCGTTCCTGCTAACAATCTGCTCGGCAGAGCCGGTCAAGGGTTTGCGATGGCGCAGGCACGTCTGGGTCCCGGGCGCATCCATCACTGCATGCGCTCCATCGGCCAGTGCGAACTGGCATTTGAACTCATGTGCCGACGAGCACTGACGCGACGGACATTCGGGAAGGCGCTGGCAGAGCGAGATTCAATCGCTAGCTGGATCGCCCAATCGCGCCTGCAGATTGAACAGGCTCGGTTGTTAGTGCTCAAGACCGCCTGGATGATCGATCAATTCGGCGCCGAGGCTGCTCGTACGGAGATATCGATGATCAAGGCACTGGTTCCCCGAATGCAGGTCACTATCGTTGATAGAGCTATTCAGGTGTTTGGCGCCGCGGGCCTGACGCCAGACACGCCGCTTGCGTTTCTTTGGACCTGGGGTCGAGCATTGTGCTTTGCCGATGGACCCGACGAGATCCATCTCCGCGCGGTGGCCCGCCGCGAGTTGCAAAAGTTCGCCACGCCCTCCACTGTGGCGGCGCGCTATGCTCCCGATCGTGTTGCGGCCGACGCTGATCTTACAAATGACACCGCCGACGGCGATTGAGTTAAAGATCGAGGCTTTGCAGTTTTCTCCGCTGGTTTGGCCTTGTTAGTTCGTTTGCGGTTGGCAAGATCGCCGTGCAATGCGGAATGCACATCGGCAATACCGTCAAAGAAAATACCTACCTCGGCTTCAATCAGTGTGTTTACGTCGAAGGGAACGGGTACATCGTAGACAAACTTGCGGATACCGAGGTAGAAGACTCTAGAGTTGGCACCCAACACCAATTCGATCTCCATATCCGAGACGGGCACCTCATCGATATCGGGTAACCTAAATTCCGCGCGCAGTTCTCGGCAGATTCGAACGACCAGTCTCTCCCTCACAAACGCAAACCAACGTCGGTTGATATCCGAGCCTTTGAGGCCGGCGTACATGAACAGGCGCACCCAGTCGTAACGCATGATGGTTGCAGCGAGCGATTTGTAGACGGCCAGCATACGTTCGCGCAAGGGCATCGCCCGGTTCTCAATTTGTATTTCCCAATACGGGTTCCAGCTGCCTAGGAAAACCGTTTCGTACACCCGCTCGATAAGGGCGTCCTTATTCTTGAAATAGCGAAATAGCAGCGGATGAGTGATCCCCAGGCGCTTTGCCAGCTGCCGCGTATCGCCCCCGAAACCCACCTCAGCGAAAAACTTAACCGCCCCCTCCACAATCAGCCGCTCCCGCTCGCTGCGAGGCAACCTGCGGGTGACGCCAAGACGTTCTGAGGCCGCTCTCCTGTTCTTCGCCATTTTTACCTTGTCCGGTGCGCCAACGCTGCGTGGCCTTGCCCCATAATGTACCCAGAGCGACAACCCTTACAAGGCATTGTCAAATGACCCTGTAATGAAATGTCTCAGCGCTGTCAATACAAGGTCCGGGGGCGCGTCATCAAGCCCCCCTACGTCCGGAACGCCGGCTACAGAGGGTTACAGTGTCTGTACAAACCAGTCCCGTGCCAGGGTCACCGCGCTTTCGATCTTTTTCTGGTCGGAGTACAACGTCATGTGCGAAGTCTTTGGGAGCACTTCACATCGCTTTCGGGTTGAGGGAATGGCGTTGAATGCCCCGATTTCGAGGTCCCAAAGCGTGTAGTCATCGCCTTCCGCCACGATCATCATCGTCGGAGTATTGATGATGCGCTTCACAAACGGGACTACATCGTAGTTGAGCAGCAGGTCTACCGATTCGACGGTGCTCCGATTTTGATAGAGGGGCGCGACCGTGTCCTTAATCGTCTGGAAAATCCCCTGCGCCTCGGCGGCCGGCCAACAGGGGATCTCTTCGATGTAATTCTTTGTCGCATGGGGCAGATATAGCGGCTCCTTGCCCTCATAGCGCCTAGCGCGATCGTCCAATATGAGTTTCCAAAGTCGACGATACTCGTTGGTGCCATGAAAGCGACGCATGTTCTCGAAGCCGTCAATGACGGGAATTTGACTGACAATGCTCTTCACGCGGGGATCGGTGGCGGCAAGAATCAAGACATGACCGCCGGAATAGGATATTCCCCAAGCGCCTATTCGTAGCGGGTCGACAGCATCATGGCGCTCCAGGAAGCAGATCGCATTCTGGTAGTCGCGAATTTGCCACCAAGGATCCAAATGCTGGCGCTTCTTGCCGTCACTCATGCCCAGATTGCGGTAATCGAACAACAGAGCGTTGTAGCCTGCCTTGGCAAATGCCTCCGCATAGAACGGCATAACAATCTCTTTTGTGTAGCACCAGCCGCCGGCTAGCACAACCGAAGGGCGGCGACCGCCACCCTCACCCTGATAAAACCAGCCGCGGCACGTCTCGCCGTCCGAATTGAATTCGACATCCACCCTGTTGACCATTGGTACTCCACGCCTCTTTGGGAATTTGCCTGACACGGCAGCGGTTAATAGATGCCGACGCCAACTTGAATGAGTCTATGTGACCAGATGGTCATTAGTCAACCGTGCAAGAGCTATGTTGATGCTTCGTAGCTCGGACCGCTCCGGAAGGGTCGGCCTGGAGATTATATCTCGAGTCGATTGACAATTAACCATATGGTCATTTATGATACTCGGACTTTCAATTCTCGCAAGCGCTTAAGACGCTTGATGCGAAAAGCACGGCGACTCAACGGGGGTACGATGAGAGTTGATGCCAGCGGTTGGAAAACACGTCTGACAACGGATTTAGTTCTCGCCTACACATCCGCGCGGAAATGGTCGGGCAGCACGCTTGCCGAGGCGGCGCGCACACGCGCGATATCGGATCCAGCACGAACAATTGCGATCGAGGGAGAGCGCACGCTCAGCTATGCCCAGTTACTCTCGCAAGCTCGGCGACTCCATACCGCAATGCACGACCTCGGTTTGCAGGCCGGGGATGTGGTTAGCTTCCAGCTGCCGAACTGGCTGGAAACCCTCGTCATCAACCTGGCCGCTTGTATCGGCGGGTACATATGCAACCCCATCGTGCCGATTTATCGGGACGCCGAGGTCGAATTCATCCTGCGCGACGCCAAGTCCAAGCTGCTTTTTGTTCCGGAGACGTTCCGAAGCATCGACTACGAGCCAATGACAGCACGGCTGCGGGCGCGTTTGACCGACCTTCGTTCAGTAGTCACTGTAAGGGGTTCCAATTTCCATTCCGACAGTTTTGAACGGTTCTCGGGCGCTTCGGATTCCTCGGCAGAGGCTGCCGGAGAGTACCCCGACCCGAACACCGTGAAGTTGCTTCTTTATACGTCGGGAACGACCGGAAAGCCTAAGGGAGTATTGCACAGCCACAATACACTGTCGTCGGAGCTTGCCGCCGTTGCCTCCTTCTGGAAGCTCAGCGAGAGCGATGTAATTCTCATGCCCTCCCCTGTGACTCACATCACCGGTTACTTGTATGCATTGGAGGCATCGGCGTTCATCGGCGCGAAGATCATTCTCATGGATCGATGGGATGCTGATGAGGCCGTCCGGAGCATCATGAATCATGAGGTCACGTTTTGCGTCGGTGCGACGCCGTTCCTCGTGGAACTCACCGCTGCTGCCCATCGCGCCGGCCTTTGCCTTCCTTCCCTCAAGCGTTTTGTCACGGGCGGTGCACCGGTGCCGCCCGATGCCATTCGCCGCGCAAATGCACAGTTTAAGAACTGCTTGGCCTTTCGCGTATACGGCAGCAGCGAGGTCCCCACGGTCTCTTTGGGCGTAGATGAGGTCAGCGACATCGAGCGCGGCGCCACCACCGAAGGCCGCATCGTCAACAACCGCGTCCGCATCTGTGACCCTGTGACAGGCGTTGCACTCGGCATCGGCGAGGAAGGAGAGATTACCGTGTGCGGACCCGAAGTAATGCTCGGATATACGGACTGGGATCAGACCCTGGCCGCCTTCGACGCGGAAGGATATTTCCACACGGGTGATCTGGGCAAGATCGACGACGAAGGATATCTCACCATCACTGGACGCCAAAAAGATCTCATCATTCGGGGAGGCGAGAACATCAGCCCCAAGGAGATCGAGGATTTCCTTCATCGCCATCCGGGCATACGGGAAGCGGCGGTCATCGCGATTCCGAACGCTCGGCTGGGCGAGGGTGTGTGCGCGTGCATCATTCCTGTCTCAGGCGCTGAAATAACCCGGGAGGCCATCGCGCGCTTCCTCGATTCGCAGCGAATAGCCAAGCAGAAATGGCCGGAACGTGTGGAGCTGATGAGCGAGTTTCCGCGCACCGCTGCCGGGAAAGTGAGAAAGAACCTGTTGCGGGAGACACTTGCCGCAATCATCGCGTCAGAAGGCACTACGCGATGAACTCACCCAACGCAATTCAAATAATGTCTTTGTTGCGTCGGATGCTCCTGATTCGCTGCATGGAAGAGCGACTAGGCGAGTCGGTGAAAAATGGAGACATCGCGGGCGGTGTCCACCTTTATATCGGTCAAGAGGCAGTGGCCGCGGGCATCTGTGCCCACCTGACAGATGACGATTGGATCGCCAGTAACCATCGCGGTCACGGTCATTTCCTAGCCAAGGGTGGCGATCCTCGTGCCATGGCGGCGGAAATCTTAGGCCGCGAAACAGGCATATGCCATGGCAAGGGCGGTTCCATGCACGTCGCCGACTTTAAGCGCGGCATTTTGGGCGCGAACGGCATTGTCGGCGGTGGCGTCGGCATCGCCCTAGGCGCGGCGCTGGCTGCACAGATGGAAGGTCGGAGCCGCGTGGCGGTGGTCTTCTTCGGTGACGGTGCCGCCAGCCAGGGAATCGTGTCGGAAGCGCTGAACACGGCCGCTCTTTGGAAGCTCCCAGTACTGTTCGTCTGCGAGAATAACGGGTTCAGCGAGTTTTCGCGCGGCGAGACTGTGACCGCGGGCGAGATCTGGCGTCGAGCTGAGCCCTATGGCATTCCCGCCGTTGTCATCGATGGCAATAATGCCCTGACCGTCTGGGACGCCGCACATACCGCGGTCGCCCGCGCCCGGTCAGGGGAAGGCCCGACCTTTATTGAGGCACGCACCTATCGGTGGCGCGGCCACATGGAGACCGAAAAATCCTTTCTTGCCTACAACTACCGTGAAGAGGCAGAAATCGCAGAATGGCAAACTCGCGATCCCATCGAGAACCTTATCCGATATGTCAAAGAGTCTGTAAAATCCTCGGAAGAAATCGATGCGGTGCGCGCCGAAGCAGCAAAGATTGCCGCGGACGCTTTCGCGACAGCTCTCCAAGACCCCTTCCCCCCCGTCTCGCGCGCGTTCGAGGACATGTTCGTCAATGAGTAGAAAGCGGTTAATACAGGCGATGAATGAAGCCTTGCACGAAGAGATGGAGCGGGACGAGCGCGTGCTCGTGTTTGGCGAGGACGTCGAGATCGGCATGTTTGGGGACACAAAAGGGTTGGCGGCCAAGTTTGGCAATAGACGGGTGCGCAACACGCCGATTTCTGAATCGTTGATGACAGGCATGGCCGTTGGGGCGGCGGCGGCGGGTTACCGTCCCATTTGCCACCTGCTGTTCGGCAACTTCATCTACACTGGTTTTGACGCGATAGCGAACCAAGCGGCGAAGTTGCGCTACATGACGGCCGGACAAATCCGACTGCCGATCGTCTTCATGGCCACCATGGGGGCGGGACGTTCCTCCGCCGCGCAGCACTCCGACGCTCCGTATCCCGCGTTGATGAATTTGGGAGGCATTAAAGTTGTCATCCCCTCAACGCCAGCCGATGCCAAGGGCCTGCTTAAGTCTGCCATTCGCGACGATAACCCGGTCTTCTTTCTGCAACCCGCGAGGCGGGGCGGCGAACAGAGCGACATTCCGGCGGGCGAGCACTTGGTACCTATCGGCGTGGCCGATATAAAGCGATCTGGGCACGATGTAACTCTGGTCGCCATCGGCTCAATGCTGAGGCCCGCCTTGAAGGCTGCCGAAGAGTTGGCGAAAGAGGCTGTGGAAACGGAAGTGATCGATCCACGCACCGTGTTCCCACTCGATCGAGACGCGATTCTCAAGTCCGTCCGCAAGTCGGGACGACTGTTGATCGTGGAAGAGGCTCGCACCACCTGCGGCGCGGCGGCCGAGATTGCCGCCATCGTAGCGGAGTACGCCTTTAACGCCTTGAAGGCCCCCATTCGTCGCCTGACCGTTAAGGACGTCGCATTGCCATTTTCGCCCGGTCTCGAAGATGCCGTGCTACCCAACGAGAGAACCATCGCCGCGGCGCTGCGCGATCTCACCCAGACTGGAGTTTGATTTGAAGATCTCTGTAAAGCTACCGATGTTTGGTATGAACATGGAAGAGGCAACGATAGCGCGCTGGCACAAGCAGCCGGGCGAGCGATTTTCAAAAGGAGATCCCCTTTGCGATATCGAAAGCGAGAAGGTAACGGCGGAACTACCCGCCCCGTGCGACGGCACGATGGTGCAAATCCTCAGAACTGCCGGGGAGAACGCGGCGGTAGGCGAGGTGGTCTGCAAGATCGATGCAGAGCTCAGTCAGTAGTTTCTTGACAAATAACCAGTTGCTCATCTATAAGCACTGTAGCGGCTTTCCGTCTGCAGTTGCTCGGGCCCCAGACCAGCGGAGGACGAATTGAAACCCGCGCCTTTTATGTACTCGAGACCGAGCTCCGTCGCGGAAGCACTTGACCTGCTCGACCAGCATGGCGCTGAGGGTAAGGTGCTGGCCGGCGGCCAGAGCCTAGTGCCCATGATGAACTTTCGCATGGCGCAGCCTTCGGTCATCGTCGATATCAATTCCATTTCCGACCTGGATTACCACCATCGAAATGATTCTGAACTTGCGATCGGTGCGTTGAGTCGACACGTTACATTGCGCGAATCCGCTCTAGTCCGAGAGACCTGCCCTTTAATCAGTGACGCCTACAAATTCGTGGCCCATTCGACCGTACGCAACCGGGGAACACTTTGCGGGAGCTTGTGTCATGCGGATCCTGCGGCAGAGATGCCCGCGGTCATGCTGGCGCTGGACGCCCGCATGATTTTGCTTAGCAATAAGGGGCGACGCGCGGTGGCCGCAAGGGATTTTTTCCAGGGCATCTATGCGACGGCCACTGAACCGCATGAATTGCTCGCGGAAGTGCGTGTGCCCGTGATGAGTCCGCGCACTGGCTACGGCTTTAAGGAAGTATCGGTCCGGCGCGGAGATTTCGCCATCGTATTGATCGCGGTGCTTCTGTACATGAAAGAAGATCGGATCGCAGATGCGCGCGTGGTTTACGGGGGGGTCGCGGATCGGCCCATACGTCATCGAGCGGTCGAAGAGCGCTTGACTGGTGCATCGCCATCTAAGGCGTTGTTTCACGAGGCGGCGCAATTGGCGGCGCAGGACTTGGACGTCACCGAAGATGTACACGCTGATCGCGAGTTTCGCTTAAACCTGGTACGCACCCTCACAGCACGTGCCCTTGATCAGGCGATGGTCCGCGCCCGCACTGATCACCCGCACATTGACTGAAGGGATATTTGCATGCGCCTTACCGAAGATGATCATCTCATCAGCGTCACCGTCAATGGACGCGCCTACCAGCGTCGCGTACCCGCACGCATGCAACTGTCGGATTTTTTGCGGGATGAGCTCTCTCTGACAGGCACTCACATCGGATGCGAGCACGGGGTGTGCGGGGCCTGCACGGTTCTCGTGAACGGATTGAGTGTCCGTTCGTGCCTCACCTTCGCCGTTCAGTGTGACGGCGCGCAGATCATGACGGTAGAAGGGCTAGGCTCGATCGGCAATCTGCATCCGATCCAGGCCGCCTTCTGGGAAAAGCACGGGCTGCAGTGCGGATTCTGCACGCCGGGTATCTTGATGACCGTCGTTGAATTTCTGAAGTTGAATCCCGACCCAACACGCGACGAGGTCGCCGAGGCAATCTCAGGAAATCTCTGTCGCTGCACGGGCTATCAGCAGATCATCGATGCGGTGTTGGCCGCGGCAGAGATCATGCGAAGACCAATGAACGAGGTGGCTGTATGACCGACCGCTATGTACCCGATGCGCCAATCCCCTCCCCTCGTCGCGAGAAAGCCCCGCATGGGGAAATGCGATGGATTGGAAAGTCCATGAAACGGGTCGAGGATCCGAAACTCCTCACGGGCAATACCAAATACGTGGCGGACATTTACCTGCCTGGAATGGCGCATGCGGCATTGCTGCGTAGTCCAGTTGCACATGCGCTTATCAAATCGATCGACATCTCTCGTGCACAGGCGTTACCGGGTGTTATCGCGGTTGTGACTGGCAAAGAGTTCGCCAAAACGTGTGGACCCGGCGTCAGCTTCGCTGCTCCCGCCGTCGTTCAACATGTCATCGCGCTCGATCGGGTCCGCCACGTCGGTGAAACGGTCGTGGCAGTCATCGCCGAGGATCGATACATTGCTGAGGACGCGCTGGAGCTAATCGATGTGGAATACGACGAGCTGCCCATTGTCAGCGATTTGGAATTCGCCTGCGAAGCGACCGGCGCTGCGGTGTTGCATCCCGAGCGTGGACCCACGAATGTGGCTAACGACACCAGCTTCAGCTTTGGCCCCGTGGAAGAGGATTTCGCGCGGGCACATCACATCGTACGCCGCCGCCTGCGCTGGAACCGCTGCGGCGCGCAGCCCATGGAAACCTGCGGCGCCGTTGCCCAATTCGATCGGGGGTCCGGCAAGTTTACGGTCTATTGCAACACGGGAATGATCAATTTCGCGGCTTGGTTCTGCGCCGCATCCCTGGGTGTGCCGAGCACGCATTTAAATATCGTGCCGGTGGCGGTCGGCGGAAGCTTCGGGGCTAAGGCGCTCCTGCAGAAGATGATTATCATGACCGCGGGGCTGTCGCGCATCGCGGGGTGCCCAGTTAAGTTCATCGAGGACCGTCTCGATGATATGGTCAACGGGGACTCCCACGCTTCGGATCGATTGTATGACGCTGAGCTTGCGCTGGACAGGGACGGGCGAATGCTTTCCCTTCGATACAAGGTCATCGACGACTACGGGGCCTACATGGTCTACGGGCTCGGCGCGCAGGGAAATACGATGGCGCAATTGACGGGCGCCTATCGCATCAACAGCACCGCGGGTAGGATAGTCGCGGTGCTCACCAACAAATGCCAACAGAGCGGCTACCGCGGCTTTGGCGCAGAAGTCAGTAACTTTGTCATTGAGCGACTGGCCGATATCGCCGCCCATGAAATGAGTATCGATCCGGTGGAGCTGCGACGTCGCAATCTCATCCAGCCCGGCGAATTTCCCTATATGGCCCCGACGGGCAACGTGTATGACAGCGGCAACTATCCGGCGGTGCTCGACAAGGCCTTAGAGATGTTTGACTACGCGGGCTGGCGGG
>WNFI01281439.1_pt1 | contig 31901 bp, 38 predicted proteins | sample 5400471 | NCBI WGS metagenome assembly WNFI01 (sample SAMN13153348, study PRJNA577476) | soil metagenome | isolation source: 100 cm saprolite on Douglas fir-dominated hillslope | place: USA:California | collected 2013-09-17 | reverse complement strand
AAAGCTGTCCGAGTGTCGTCGGTTTCTCCAGCCTGAAACAAAAAATAACTTGTTCAGAATGGCAGCCATGTGGCATAATCTAAACTTACGTGGTATATCCGCGGACTGGTGACCGGGGTATCCACATCGCCTAGAACGAAAGAAGAAAAAACGGGAAAGCGGAGGGGAGAGAGGATCAAAAATTTAAACTATTAGCATTGAATAAAGTCTTGAGGTCATCGTAATGATCGACGGAGGAAAACCTTCCTCTTACTCATCGATGATTACGAGAGATAAGAACTAGAACTTACATCCTCTAAAGTTCATAGCAACGACTCGAAGACCAGCGCCTCCCTGTGTTTTCGGTCGACAGACATCTTTGACCGTGGCACGAATGTAGCTTTCCTGGGATGACCCTGTGAGACCGTGGAGGATAAATAAGATGGGAGTTGGATCGTCTCTAGATTCGAAGGGAGGATAAATGTCTAGACTGAGGGTCCCGCCATCTGCCGTTCGAAGAAATTGTCTGAGCGATTATTGATAACCACAATTAGCATTTTAGATCCGCAGACGGAAGAGGGTTTTCAAACCTCTGGTAGGGTACCGCGTCTCGAAAGAATAGCTCAGCAATGACACACCAGATTGTTTGGATGTTGCCGCTACGGTGATATAGAGGGTTGAAGACGGTGAGAATTGAAATTTTGATGAGTCTAGATAAACCATACCCAGGGAGCCACCAAATAGGCTCAAAAAACGCGTTATCACCGTACAAACTTGGGCACTTGTCACCGATCATCTCGAAGAGGGTCATACCTGTCCTGGGATCGAGAACAGGGGAGTTGTGTTCGTTGAGCGTAAGCGTCACACGCGACTTTCGCGAGAAGGCGTTGCACAGGGTAGGCCAGAGATTGAGAAAGAAGTGAGTGATTGCGATAACGAGGGCAACAGAAGTGGCCCTTAAGGATTCGAATGCTGCGTGTAGTTGGGACATGGGTGCGAAACTAGCAGTGTTGTCTATCGGTAGCTGGGAGTTGGATGGGAGGGGTTGGCTGGCGTGTTCTCCAGCGGTTATGGTGAAATCGAGGAGGGAGGGTGGTTGAAAGAGGGAAGCAGGATAATCAAGAAGAGTGATTGGCTCGGATCGCCGGATTAAACGTGAGTATTTAGTCGGAGTGGAGCGATTAATGGGTCCGCGCCAGATCCGGACCTGGAGACTGCCGTGTAACATAGCCTAATACTGTACTGGACCGACCAACAACCGGTAACGCGTCACAGGAAAGTGACGCCGGACATCCACCTGCGTGACGCGTCAACAACCGGCGACTGGAAATGGCGTCGGAAGTCTGGCCATGTGACACGCTTTCAGGATGTAGCTCCAAATTTGGATATTTCTGAATTGAAAATTTGCGTATCAACTTAAAATAGCGTCACGCCGGACATTGAGCCTGCGTTACACCGGTTGCTGGTCGGGCCAGTACAATAATCGGACCTAATCAAGGCTGCAACAAACAATGAGTTCTGAGCACGATGCTACGGACCCTCTTTGCCTCTTGTGAGCAGGTTTTCGCGTCGGGGGCCGAAAGGTCTAGACCCATCCATTATCACACATCTTGATGATTTCATCTACAGTTGCGGACAACCAAATTCAGCAAGTTTTCCCAGCGCTATGATTTTGAATCCATACCTCGTAAAATAGCTATAGTTGTTGGAATATTCAACGCTCATTAACGGTGCACGAGTCACTACAGGCTTAAGGTAGTGCGGCGAGTAACTTTACATTCCCTTCCTTTGTTCTTTTTCATTGGTTTATTGTTGCATTGTGTGCTGTCTAATTGCTCAACGTGCTTGGGCCCAGCTATGTGTGCTTGGGCCCCGCATATAGTTGTGTAAACAAGGTCTCCTGTTCCAGAATTCGAACTTTTTTTCTTTTCAAGGCAAAAATTTTTTGGCCTTTTAAGTGCCGTGGTGCCGGGTGAGGGGAAATGATAGCTATATCCGCCGATTTAAGCACCTATTATTACTCATCACCTGATCAGCCTAAGTAGACATATGGTCAGTCCCCTGTTACTGTAATATATAACTGGTAGTTGGAGTTTCAAGCATGCGCTCTGTGCTCCAGTGTGCGCAGTGAGACTATACAGAACCAGACGGCCGGAAGGCCCTAGCATCACCGGTGTTGGAAATTCTGTTGGAGATAATACCATGTATTACGCGATCTTTATTTTTTCATATACCTCATATACATCGTGATCACCGTTGTTGACGACGTCGCTGACGTCGTCAATGTACATTTCTCATTTTTCCACTTTATTCCCTCAGACTCGATCGGTAAGGCATGTTAAAAGAATAACTTTTCAAAATACCAAGCTACAAATGGATGCTGAGCTGGGCTGTGAAACGACTTCCCGACGTGTCCGCGATGAGATAAGTACTTACTTAATTAATAATCAACGAAATGACCAACATATTGAGCAGAAAATTCGACCCGGCAATAAGGTTTTGGCTACAATAAAACAAACTACGTAGAATTTACATCATCAACGAGAAAGGAAGGGCATAGCTGCGTTCAGGTGTCCTCCACTAGCACTCGTGAATATGTGTAGGAAAAACGTCGAGTTATTGAATAAAAGGGGTTGTTGAAATAAGCCCCCACCTCACTGCCCCCACAACATTATCGGCTTCCGTCAAGATGTATTTGATATTTTTTGACATGACTTGATATCCGCAACAATGTCCTGCATCGTCGCCAATCCATCCGGAGACAAGATGTCTAAATTCCACTCCCCCCTCCAAGAAGTCGGGTGGCAAAATACGATCCACATTGGGGCGGCCGACAAAGTGAGGTGTAACTTCGCCTGTGACCTTATCTCCACAATAAAGACGAAGGGAAGTCCCCAGCAGGCTCAGCCCATACAGGCGAGGAATGGGGCAACTGAGTAGCATTTGATCGTACCGCTGCGCATCTGAGTGTCTGCTCTCTGGCGTTTATCAGGTCCGTTTGCCCATCTGTCGTCTCTAATCTCCGCAGTGAGAACTGGTTTCTGCTTCTGATTCAAAACCACCATAAAGACAACAAAGTCTACGGCGTCACGCGCAGAAGTTCCATCGAGGGAAGTCTGCGGGGCAAGGAAGAAGTTGAAGGAGCCTTCAATCACAGCGTAGTTGAAGAGCCTGTCATAAGGACCATAATAACGAGATTCAATTGACGTGTTTTGGTTACGAGCGACATCAAAGATGTTAAGCCTTGTGGCCAGTTTGCATCGGTGGAGAAGGGCATGATTTTGGCATGTTTGTATCAGTAAGGGCAGGGCAACAATCGCTAGCGGCTTTTCCTAGCCGAACAGAGGTGTTAGGTGCAAAATTAGAATGAAAGAGGATGATGATGATAATTCTCATTTGTTACCCCGCGGCCGTGCCACATGAAAGTTACATGGGGGTCATCCTACATAATGTCTACTTAATTCGGGGGGTTGTTTCGGGTTTTCTGGTGCGCTGGGAGTGTTGTCAGTTTAGTGTTGTCTGAATGAAAGAGTAGCAGATCCGAACGTACGTGCCAATTCGGGAAATCCCGAACACCATGTTACCAGGTCCGCCTCAACAAGGCTTTGCATGAGAATGTTCTGCATGTCCGACAACAAAAATGCCCGTCACCGAGAAAGGCGGGATTAATTTGCCCTTAACCTCTGAATTCATCACAAGGTTCATGACACCCACACTCTGAGGTAACTCTCATTCCACTCTACTACCCTCATGGCATGGACACCTCTGCGAACGTGGCCGTACCAAGAGAAAAACAACGATCATCTTCATGACATGCTCGAGTTTGTACGACGCGTGGTCATGTTATGGATGGTTTGTGCCAGGTAATGCCTGCATGGATGCGGGTGTGAGAAGCGGGTGGCCCGCCCTGGCATTCCGGGGTTCCGATAAGGAGATCTGCCGCTTACAAATGACAAGTGAAGGCGTTCGTAAGAATTATTGATAGAATGACCAACTCATTTGAGCTGATTCATTCTCCGAGCCTCGCAACCTAACTTTGTCCTTACAAGAGGTATGCACGCTGCATGAGGCACGACTTCTTTCGTGCACTGGATGATGATTATCATTTCTCTCCCTTCCATATATATGCCAACCAAACTTTCAGTAGAGTAGAGTTTCCCGAACCAAGATCTTTCCAGCGTTAGACTGCATAAGCCAAAGCCGGATGGAGAATCAAAGTGTACTGCAGGGAAGCGAATGATACTGTATTTCCGAAAACCAAGTGACAAACACACAAACAAGCAAAGAGTTCTCGGACAAGTACACCAACGAAACCAGAAAAGAATATAGTCCCTACTGTGTATCTGCACAAACACACCATATAAGCGTATATCTAAGGAAACATACATACACACTATTGCCAGCCAAGTCGCGTTCAAGGCCTAGTACGTATGCAATTCCCTATGATGGTAATGATGATGTCTTTGGTACCGATATCTCCCAAAACTACCACACCCTGCAGCGCAAGAACCTATAGTTAGCGCAATAAGCGCACCGACCGTAAGCCAGTTCGCATTGCCCAAAGTGGCGGTGCCACCATCATTCCTGATCCGAGTACGAACGATGTTCCAGAGAATCATGTCGATTGAGAAGACAACGACGGTAACAAAGAATGCCAGCGAGGAAGCGATCGTCATAAGGATCCCACCGAGGCGATCGTAGTTGACAGAACCATATGCTATTAGAGTCAGAAAATTGAATAAAAGATCGCGGACTTTGGGGAAAGGTTCGTAATGTGAACGTACCTCCAAATATGACAGACAGGAAGGAAAGTCCGGCACCTGAATGAGGAGTAAAATTTCATTTCAGTTAGTGTATGCTAGGACGGATGAAATCTCACCTATTGGGTGAAGAATCAATATGTACGTCAAGTCCTTGAGGGATACATTGTCCAGGAACGTGTCACTGGATGAAAGAAAACTCTCATTATCATCTGCGCTGATACTGATAAAGGCCCGGAAAGGTGAAATGCGTACTTAATACCAGATGGGTGTAACGAGTAGCCAAGTGTCTGCTTGGAACCAGTGTACCCCCAAAGACCAAACTTGATCACCCTCCCATCGATCTTCGTATCCAGGAACGATATGTCTTCCCACACAGGAACGGAGACGGAGACCTATATAGTTTACAAAACGTCGTGGGGTGTTTTGGCATCATAAAAGAACACCATCAATGAGCGGATGAAATGCGGAACTCAGTTCTCCCGATAACGCGTAGAAACACAATCACACATACAAAGAGAAGCAATACCATCGCAGAGAAGCAACAGAACAGACCTAATCCGAGATGGCAGATTCAACACTCAAACATAATTTGTTCAATGTATAATGATAGAGCCTACCTGGTATCGTTGGGGAAGACGACATTGTTTAGAATCCTCTCACTCCAACAGGAAATGGGAGTAAGGATTCAGGGAGAGAAGGCAAGCTCGCCCTCGGGTGATTTCACCCAATAGGTATTGCTGCTTGGAGGTTCTCCGCCAAGTATGCACTTGCTTCCGGGTGTGTTGGTTCGTTATTAAATTCAAACTTTCCCGTTTCGTCATGTCAGCTCCGATCGGCGCTTACTTCAAATCTTTCAGTTTAGGAGAAACGTGAACGTTGGTGTATTTTGACGCGAATCCCTGAAGGACATCACAAAGGTTACACAATGCCGAATATTAAGGTGAGATTGCTACAGCAAGAGCTCCAAGAGAACTTCACAAGGGATGAAATTTTGATAAGGTCCGCTGCGTGCTAATACTGACCCTGGTATTTTACTTTGGGATAACAGCGTGAGTTCTCAGAAGCCTAATTGAATCATTTGAGGACAGATCGACTCCCACGGTTTACTGCAAAACTCTTGGCACTCACAGCAGTCGCAGTCGAATGGACAAAGAGGTGTATCTGGTCAAAAAGGATTGACTCAGAGAGCAGGACCTACAGGGATGCGCACAAAGCATACCTCCTCCATCTTCACGTATACCGAGCTCGTCCTCTTTATAAACCAGGTAGCCTTCTTCAGTCCTCGTTCCTATTCGACATTGAAAAATGGAAAGAATAGCAGAAGTCCTATCAGTCTTCCCGCATCCTAATGCACACCAGTGAACACCGAAAACAACAACTCAACTCTGCCCCGCTCCTCTGGAGTCAATAAATTTTGCCAAATCCTCATCTATGGGATTCACTTTTGACGACGGCGAAGTTTTTCCATCATTGGCCTCTTCTCTCCGTTTTTTCGATAAGGAAGACAGCGCTATGGATGGATCTACGACAGTTTCGGGTATTCTACGCTTTTTAGACGCAGGGGCAGTGGAATCCGGGCCATTCTCGATTGCATTGGATTCTACGGGGCTCGACCTCGATTCTGAAGACATGGATGGGACTTCATCCTCCCTCACACATGAATCCTTAGCCTGAGTTGTCTTCTTTTTCTTCTTTTTTGAGCTGCTGGCTGGCTTCGATACATCTGAGGTTGCGATAGGAAGTTTTGACTGAGCAGGCACGGGCGTAGAGGTCTTCCCAGAAGCGGAACCCGAGCCTCCCTTCTTTAATGATGCGAAAATCTCGTCGATCTCGGTCGCTGTGGATGCTTTCGTGATCATAACTGGGAAGGGGCGACGGAATTGAAACGGGATGTGCCTTCCCCACGTGCTCAAGATTTGGTCTCTTGCTCACAACGGCTAACTGTATCCTATTAGTTTCTTTATCTTCTTTTGCTTCTCTTGGCTTCTCTTTGTTTTCTTTGTTTTTCTTTGCACTCTCGTTCCTTCATTGCGGTCCAACGAGGATGACTCAATGTAGTCACGCCTGAGTTATATTTACTACGGAGTTGGCCGAATTCATAGTATTCACCTTGCCACAAACTCGATACCAGTTACCGCATCAGATGCGATACAATCCGATTAACGTGGCTACATTTAAGACTCTGCAGTATTTCTCCTTGACTTGTTTCTATCGAGTACTTCGAGACATTTTGGCGCTCGGTCACATACCTTGACTCGTTGACTTGCTTGCTGTATCACCGGCATGAGAGCTTCTTCCATCATGGAGATTCTGTATTCCTTCGTTTCCGCTCACCTGCTCTTGAGTCATTCACCTGATAACCACCTCGTGATCGTAATGTTCCGGAATGCACGAGGCGTCCATGAGGCCCGTGACTTTTCCCATCACTTTCCAATATGTCTTCAACATCCACCCCAGAAGTGATAGATCTCACAAAGGACGATCAACCAGTAGCTATACCGTCGCCACGAGTTTCGGAGCCAAGCTTGGGTTCTCCACCACAAAGTCGCGACAATGGCGAAGGCACCCACAGCGTCATTCGTACAGCACTGGCTTTTGCGCCATCACCGGCCATCTTTGGTGTTCCTGTGTATTCATGGGCACATGAGTTCTTACGGGCTTGGGCAAATAATACAAGAGATGGTGGCATGCCGCCAGCACCCCCACCGAAAGATATCGTGGCACCTCGAAGTGAGTAACGCAGTATTTTGATAGCTTATCAGGCTCCGCATACACTTTTTCACCTAGTGTTTTACAGATTATACTCCGAAAATGAAGCAATACGCTCAAAACATTATATCACACCAGATGACCAGTCACTTGCCCGCATAAACGCAGATACCATTCCACCACCTCATACCGCTGCTGCACTTAGACGATTTCTCTGCGCTCAAGAAGGATTTGACCCAGATCATTCCGTTTTGTTTTTGAAGCGGTCCGACACAGAGCCAGCCATGGACGCCGAGTTCATCTCCGTACTTAAAGGCGTCGGGCCAGGCTCTTCATCAAACCAGCCTCTGGCTCTTATCGTGAAGGTGGACAAGGAGAATCCGGCTCCGAGATTTAGGATACGAGCGAAAGAGAAATGTAGAGGAGGTAGCATCTTGAAGGTCTTCCGGCCCGCTGACGAGTGTTTTCCAGGGACTGCGCCGAAGGGCTATCTATCCTATGATGAAGGGGAAATTCTTTTGACGGACGGGATTGATGATATTCCCCAAGGCTCCATCCGTATGAACCCCATTTATTCCAATTTGTGTTCTTCCTGATAATCTCAATCATCCTTAGGGCTATGGAAAGCACAGAAGTCGCGAGGGTCGGGGAGAATCGGATGTAAGTGTTCATTCGACGTGGACATCCACTGGTCTAACCAGCACCGCAGTGATAAATCCTAGTATGTTCCTTGCTTCTGAATGGTTTCGAGAGACCCCTCAACCGCGGCTTTTGGTATGAGCAGAACGATTCGAAGTGTTGTGAGGGCTAGCGTCTTGCCTGTAGCGCTTTGAGCCACGCCCACATTTCATGATATGTACCCTGTGACTCTATCGATGCTGGATGTGTTTGTGTTAGGTCTGGGGTAATGTGCTCGACTCATTATCCGAACTAGTTGTGCTTTATTGTTGTTCTCTACTGGTCGTATGACAATGAGGCATTCCCATGGGATCGTCATTGAAATGTGATGACATTAAGTGAGCATCGGAATCTGCATTTAGATGAGTGATTTTAAGCAAAGTAAAGCAATTGCTATTAAGAAGCATGCCAGCTCCGAAGTGCGGAGGTTATTGATTGCGTATGGGCCATACACAGACCATTGTTCACACGCGGCCGACTATTTCCCACGATCTGTAGTGCCCTTAATACTGTCACGTGTCTAAAATTAAGGTCAACCAAATTCAAAACTAGAAACCCTCGAGCAACAGGATGAGGTTTTACCAGATCGAAGGATTTAGAGCTCATTTCAGAGATGTGTAGGATTCATCGCTTTTAGTCGTCAGTATCCTCCATACACATGCATCACATAGCAGGGATGTCGTATCGCAGATCATGGGTCGGGATGGATCAATTCAGCTGGTCTTGGGTAAGCTGCGCAATGATTTCCAGCTCACTAGACCTTAATGCCTAACTTGATATTTCCATAGGAATTGAAAAATCTGGTGCTTGGTACATTCTTGTACCAGAACATCAGATACGACGTCGACCAACCAACATAGAACCACCGTGCGCGTCCACGCGTTTTACGTCACTCTCTCCGATTAAGTTTCAAGACCTAAGAGAACTCGAAGTAAAATTGAGCTTGTTGAAGCTAGATTCGCGAAAGATGAAACAAAGTAGGAAGAGCTTCGGCACAGCTCGCGACACTAGCGAAGCCAACAATAATTATACGATGGGCTTCGGTAATTTAAAGTCAGCAAGGACTATTCCCTACTCGTTTAATTCTGATAGAGGCCGAAGGGATCCACGGATACTACACGGTGAGGATGTTAAAAGGGATCCATTCATAACCTCCCTGTACGACGATGCCAGCACGCATCGAAGCGCATTTGAGCGGTCTAGGTATGCCGTTGGTACTATTCTATAGTAGCTTAGTCTAACGATCCTGTTGCACCACGAAAGAGTTATTCTACGTTGTGTCCGAAACGAAATCGAACCTGAGTTATACACCATTTCTGGTCCGGCGTGGACTGGTCATTTTCATCGAGTTGTGATTTTTACAGCGACGCCCTTTCAATACGCTCAAACAGGTGCGCAACATCGAGTCGCGCTCGATTACGGCTGGGCAGAACTGAATACACGTAACAACGAAATGGCCTTGGAACATTGGGAACATATATATCTCCCGAGCCTATTCAAGATCTCATTGCAGCAAGGCGTATGTTCATGTCATTCCAATATTAGTTATGACTTTGATGGAAGTAAAAACCCTCAGAAATTCAGGGGTGGTCACACCAAAGAGACTGGTGTCAGTGTTTCTTTCGCGTCATCATATGATCTTCAAGTCAAGTCCTGTGTTTAGGCGGTTCATGAATCAATTCAAGGCTTCTTCAGCACGGAATGCTCGAAATTGACCTCCAAATCTGTCGAACTAGAGCCATCTCTACTCATTGTCTACAATACGGCCTTTACGTTGAAGTCACTGGAGGATGCTGGAGTAGATACATCGGACTGGGAGCTTGGCACTTCCTCTCTGCTTTACGAACCTCACCAACTTCCTGGTGGTATGTCATCGTTGAAGGAAGAAGAGATCATGCCACGCAAAGTCCGTAGCTGGTCACGGTCTCCCGATCGTACATATTCCTGGGGCAGGGACCGGTCAAGGTCTCCACCAGGACGACCACAAATGGGCCACTCCTTACCAGTCAAGAGGCGACTCGCACCAATGTACGTCCTGGACGTTATGTCTCTTTGGGCTGCAATGCCCGGATTCGCAGTTCCGGTTCCCGATATGAAGGAAATGGCGCAAACCCTGGGAATTAACTGTGATGCTACAGAGTGGTGCGCAGGGAATGATGTTATGTAAGTATTTGTGTTTATCTAATGGAAACTGTCAAAAATCGAAATCCTGATATTGGATTAGGACAATACGTGATATATGGCTTGCACTTTCGGGGGGTTCAGCCATCGATGAGTGCTCCAAAGAGATTAATATCTATAATCCTCCAATCCCAACCTATGAAGAACACGAGTCACCCCGGCCCAAGAGCGATGACGATGCGATTGGAGTGCCGGGGGCTGTGGAAAGGTTAATACCAGCCGAGCCCAACGAATCCAACAATACGACCTCGCCTGAGAATCCTCTTGCTAGATACGAAGCGGGTGGTGATGATAATGATGATGATGAATGGTAGGACGGTATTTACGGAACGCAGGAACTCTGATGGCTCTCCCGTGTATTTTGCTTGTTACTAGTTTGGTGGAGGCTTGTTTGGCCTTGCTGATTTGATATAGCTCCGGTTTGTTTTGATCAGTTCATCAATGTTTCGGGAGCATGGGAAATCTGAGAAGAAAGGGACTTTCCATTGGGGATAGGTGAGATAGGTTCGGGTACCTATCCGCGAGACGGAATTTTCTTAACAGTTAAGAGCTGATCAGCATCGTATGTGTCCGAACACGGGGTCGATATGGGGTACCAGCCATGTGTCTCGTCTGGAGAAGACAATATTTTCGTGCAAAGAATCACTTCCCAAGAGCGGACATTCTTTAAGCGCTGTTCTGACACCCCCGGGTAAGCCGAACGTTGCGGCCATGTTTAATTTCAGCCAAAGAGAACATTAGCAAATCATATCCCGCCCTCCCCATAATTCGGTGTGCTGTAATGGCGCTTCGCATACTTGAATTGCTCGTCTCAATCATCACTTGCAGGTATTTCCTCATCAATATAGCGGAGGAGAGTGACCCGAATTTCTGTCGTTTCATCCCCTCGCAATACATCTGAGATGAACTTGGCCTCTACTTGCATCTGAACCTATATCGGCAATGTAAGGGGAATACGTAAGGGAGTGGACTCTTGCACTCACCATTTCCAGTGCGCCTCGGAGCACGCCGCAAAGCACATTGCTAAACCACAATTGACCCTCCAGCGCTTCCTCAGGCAACTCGACAAAATCGGCTAACGGATTCTCGTCTAGTATTAGACCGAAGGTCGGTAGCTGGTTTTGGACCTGCTTATTTGCATTGGCGGTCGATGCAGGCGCCACGGTGGCGGAGTGGCTGATTGTTGGGACGATATTGAGGAACATCTTAAAACCCACCTATCAGAGTTAATGCAAAATACGGAGGTTAGCGCAATGAAGCCCCTCACAAGCAAGGCTGAGAATGAGCGTACTTTAGCGATTACCTCACCCACTTCCTTAAAATCTGTACACCTGCCCAAGTTTGAACGAGCGAGGAAGTCTTCTATCAATCGCGTGCCTATATTATATCCCCTACGATCGCATCGCATCAAACGAACGGTTTGAAGCAAGGGCGTCCGGCATACATCAGATCTAGTTGCTTGTTCACTTCAGCGTAATTCTCGTAGTCCTGTATGAGTTGCACAACGAAAGCTCCATATGTCAAGGTGAACAACTCGGCATTCTGATAACGCTTCTCAATTGCGACACATGTTCGCGCCTTGATTCAACGTACGATCTTTTCTGTTCGAGACTTCCACAGGTCCTCGCCGATATTCTTGAATTGCCTTGAAGCCATCTTGGAGCCGCTTACATGAGTTCGGCTAACTCCGCTAATGTCCTTATTCTCGCGTGATCAGATTCACGTCATCTGTCCTCCAAGCGCGTCAGTCCCTTCCGGCGTCATCTCGTTTGGTCCTTGCCGTCTGGTAAACGGGAGCGGATGAGCGAGCAACGTCGCCTTACTGCGGCTGAGAAGGAAAAGTGGGCTAGTCATCGCGGGCCCGCCAAGGGGCCCACACGCGGTCGTTCGACGACGGATGTTGTGTCCTCCCATTCTAGTAGCGATCAGGAATCGCAAAGTGCTCGTTTGCGCAAAAGCCAACCATATGTTGGCGACTCTGCGTCCTCTGAAGAAGTGGATGAGCTTGAATCATCGGACAGTTATAGCGATTCCAAGTTAACACCAATCGCTAGTGAGTTTGGTCTATTGTTTCCTATCTTATCAAAATGATCCTAGGTCGTGTCGTTGGTCTCGATTGTAGAGAAGCTTAAGAATGAGATGCACGGTCCACGTGCCATCGTGCCTCGACGGATTTTGTGGACCCAGCTTCTGGGCGATGGCCACATTGAACACGAGCCTGATGAACAGGGGAACAAGCTTTACGAAACAACTTGGGCTAACCAGGAGTCACAACGCCTGAAGGATGAAAATGAGCGCATCAAGCGTGAAGTAGAGGATAAAAAGGCTCTGAAGCATATCCTACGGAAGGCAGAGCGAAATAGACGGGAGGCAGAGAAACGCTGGCTTAGAGCGAATCGGGAGGAAGCAGCTATCGCACGTGAACTGGGATTCGAATTCACCGACGAAGACTCCATTAGCACGGCTTCGGAAACCGAGACTAATAGCTCAGATGTTGATGTCACCGGTTCGACCAGAGCCCGACCCAGGCGACGCAAACTCCGAAAGCACACAGACGGCCGGATTCTAATGAAGCCTTCTGTCTTCGAGAAACTCAAAGCAAGGGCCGAGTTAGAACCGATCAAGCCGGATTCAATGCTTGATCTCAAGGGAAAACATGCCCCTTTATTAACATACAATCGCTCCACGAAAACCCTCGGTTCCATACGACCTCAAGATCAGAACTCGGGTCTAGACGTTTCGGTTCCAGACGAGGAAGGTCCTGTTTTTGAGATGGTCGATCAGCTATCGGGGAAATTTCCGTCTCCCGAATTAGACATTCAAGAAGCCCACACATCTACTTTGGAAACTCATGACGCTTCCGGCTCAGCTGTGCCCTCCGCGCTCGCGCCAACAGCCCCTGCAAACGATTCAGATGAGCTACCTGACTTTGAGGACGCAGATGATGGCATGGAATGTGAACTGGATCACAAGGATGAAAGGCGTCGACAAATGGAAAAGAAATGGGGGGATGCTCTGTAAGTATTCGATCTTAAAAGTCGAGGACATGGTGCTAAGGCGATTCCGGCAAGTGTCGTTATCAAGCAGGAGGAAGCTGAGCGACCTACCCCTACACTAGTGTTAGTAGTGCGGTGATTGATGGAAGCCGCAAGCTAATCACCATTCCAGTAGTTACCGGAGCAAGCCACCCATCGACCTGACGGTTTGTATCCACTCAGAGCTCTTCTCACTGCCAAATAAGGCATCATCTATCGGGGTCATTGAAGTCGACTCCCAATCACCACTTATCTACATTCAGGTTACTCTCAGGACGACGAGAAGGGACATTGGGTCTATCCTGGACAGGATAGTCTTGGCATATCTTCGTGATTTTTCACCAAAAGGAGTTCTCACAACGCTCCCTCAATTCCACTTCATTCCTGCATTGCTCAGTTACGCCCTGGTGAAAACTTCCGTCGTTCTACCATACGAATATGACGTATCTGGACGTAAGAGATATGGATATGACGCTTGTGCACCTTTAGGAGCGCTTGAAATAGGGAGGACTGAGGGTGACGTTGACGAAGACCGGATGTTACTGCACCATCTTCACAATATCCTGGCAGAGCATGATGCAGTGAGTAGCTGATATGCACCTCGCACAAGTTTTTGGCTCAAATCAGGGCAAGTTTCTGTTTGCGCGACTCCCACCACCCCACAACAAGATTACTCCTCCTCAGCCCCATCGGCAAGGCTTTTTTCAAGGGCTTGCTATCGGACCATCTGGATCACCTGAGGTGACGAGGCGACTGCATATCTTGCGCACTGACGACCCAGATGACAGGGAAGCACTTTATTTGACAGTCGTCGTCGTAAATGATGAGATTCTTGCCAACCGGGGATTAGATCATCTGTTTTAGACTGCCACAAATATATATCGTCATTCAGCAACAGATTGCTCCAATCTCATGTATACGTCGTAAAGCATTATCACTATTATAAAGTAGTAGCATTACTTCTACCCATTATTCGCGACTTGACTTGGCCTCATTAAATACGGCCGGCCGGGACATTGACCTCCTAACGTCGGGACTAACACTAGTCCTTCGTGCCGGTTCAATACCCGGCGTTCGGCTCATGCTTCTCCCGACTTGGATTGCTGACCCTCTGTTTCCATACATGCCTCGTGACGAGTCAACTGAACCGAACTTACTTGCACCCCTGTGCGTCGCCATGGACTCACTCCTTGTCCGTGTCCGGAATAACAAAGGGTCCCGTTCCGTGGCCGAGAGGGTTGAGGCGAGGTACTCTATATCCCCGGCATATATTACCATCTTACTCGAGGATCGGGAACGGGGACGAATGGGACCGACGAAACCAGAAGTTGGAGAGGGAGGGAGAGGGGGGCGTCCTGCATAGATAAATGATTGTGCCACAATGATGATATCGAATAAAAGAGTGCCTCCTGAGCCAAGAAGGTACCTGCAGCTCATAGAAGTTAACCATGCATTCGTAGATGTACACACCTCAAACTCACGGAACGGATTCTCGTAAAAACGCCTTCGCAGCAGATGCGGGTTCATCGAGCCTCGGGCTTGTCATGATCGAAACGACGTAGAACGAATTACCTAAGAAAGCGCAGACGAATAACGATATAGTGAGCCCCTCCACCGATTTACGGGCAAACTAAGCATCAAAATCTATTAGTTTTCGATTCCAATGGTGTGATATGAGCAGGGCGTACGTTCTTCCATATCTGAGGGAGTCGAGAGGTCAAGTAAAGTGTAGTACATGCCCAAGCGGACACTCTCCCTATAATATACTCTCTATTACGTGACTCATGATGGTCATCCAGGACACTACGGTCGTGATATTCCGACGTTACCCCCCAATTAGCTGATAAAGGGAATGCTGGGAGAGTCGAAAGTTCAGAATGATCAAGCATCGGCGCGCTGATTACCTTTCCCTGCGGGCCCACGACCGGAACGGGTTTGCCGTTCCGGAAGGAACCAGCCAGAAAGAAAAGACCGAAAAACACAATGCTAACGCCTCGCTTACTCGCTCCCACACTCCTCTTCCGTGTTCTTGGCAGAAATGAAGTGAGTCGCCTTAGAAAGCCTCCGCGAGGTGGCTCTGTTTGCGCTGAACCAAGGAGCTCGCCCGAGGCCGGGGAAAGTGCGGTCCGCGTTGGTGTTAGCGCCGTAGGTGAACCTTCCCAATCTAAGATGGGTCGAGTACGGGGTCGACCTCTCTGAGTTTCGTTATCTTCTGACAGCTGACTAGTTATAGCCCTGGATCGCATCGTTCCATGATGAGATACAAGTGGCGAATCTGTGGTGGATTGAGATGGAGAATAAGAGCGATGACGGAAATCTGTTCCTCGATCTGTGCCCCATGAGATATTGCGTTTGTTTCCATGATGCTGACCATTGGATAACAAGCTGGCCGTCACGAGCCTACCAACAGCGTCACCTTCTTCGCTTTCGGCGCCTACGTCGTCTGTGACATGCCCGGGGACAAAACATTCCAGATCGTCCGACAGGCCTTGTTGGGGGGCTACAGACAGCCTAGCGTTCAACTCGGCAGCAGCTGTTGCAGCGATCTGCGAAGCCGTGAGGGAGATTTGTCGCAATTGGGGAATATCATTAGCAGCATATGAGACTGCCGACGTGGATCTCAATGCAGTTCTTCGGTCAGAAAGGTCCGAATGCGCCCGGGAACGTGCGTATGCACGAGGAAGAACGGAGGCCGTGTCGATCGGGGAAGAGAGTTGAGATGGAAGGATTACGGGGGAGTATGACGGGGGAGGAAGCCTCTTGAAGCGTGGCTGAGAGTAGTAAATGTATTGTGCAACAAGACAAACGTCCACAGAGCAGAAGTATGTTGCAACGTAGGTCTGAAATGGCAGTTGATGAGTTAGGAGACAGCCTAACAAAAAGGGGCTCAGTAGGACATCTCAAGGATGGATTACAGCCCCAACCGATTAGGTTTGTGATGTCGCCTGGCCCCCAGTGGAGAGTCTATGAGTACTGAGTATCGTCTGACCGGCGATCTGCTCACCCAACAGCCAGTTCGCAAGGAAGGGGAGAGCAAGGTGCTCGACAGATTTCAGTTTGGCATTCTGTATGAGTTGGCTGGTATAACAGCGAGTATCAGGCGCTCACACATTCATTTTCTCTATGATGATATCTTGGACGTACGGGAATTGTGCTCCGAGCCAGGCGACGATTGAGCAGTATCCTAGAAGCTCACTTACAGCTGCCTTTGAAAGCATTACGAGCACGACCTTGCACGTATCATGCAAGCTCTCTTCGAGGATTTGACTTGAAAGCCAGTGGCTTGTGCACAGAATAGGGATGAAGATGCCTCCCGATTCTGAACAGCCGTGTGAAAGCGGCAGTTTCCCTCTAGGAATTAAGTATTTAATTAAGGGGCTCGTTTTGGACAACGTGCTCAACGTTCTGAACATCTGCAAGCTGTCGCAAAAATTCTATTTCAAAGAACGGAATACCAATTCAGAACTGAGTGGCGACTATGATTTAAGTACTGTATTACGAGAACGTACACAACACGAGTATACAGAGCTGGATCTACATTGCCATGGGATGAAAGGAGAATGAAAAACATAACAAGTCCAGTAATGGGAGCGCTGCGTATCTATTATGCTGGTTCGCTGTGGAGAACACCTTCACCTATATCCTCCCAATCCTGCCCAAACTATCCCCAACTTCCCTCACAAAACTCGCACTGATATCTTCCTCGTTCCGAGAAAGGCCATAGCCACTATATATCGTGCTCAAGGTCGTGTTATCTTGACGAGTTGCTTGCGCCAAGCCTGTCCTTCCACTTTTTGAGCCGCTTCGCGTTCTCCCCAGAGTTGGATGCCCCACGGAAGACGAAGCAACACGACGGTCAGTCGAGTCTCCTTCCGTACCATTATACATCCCGTATATGCTGTATGTGGCACTACGGTATTGTGGATGCACGCGTTTCATGGCCATTTGTGAAAGGGAAAGCCATTCATCATCAGGCGAGGAGCCTCCTTTCGAAGATACTTCTGCAACGGCCCCTGCTGCGACATGGGGTGTGGATGTGGATGGAGCAAATAACGGACGACCTGGAGGGAAGGATGCTCCGCTAGGCGTGGAAGCCGATGTCTTCATAGAATGCTTGCCTCGGGATAGACGGTGATTCAAGCGTTTTAAGTCTTCAGTGGAAGGCGTAGCTGTGACTGTAATCTGAGGGACGGAGACTGCAGAAGACATGACTTTCCGAGTGAGAGTTACGGGCTGCGACGGTTTCGTGCGATTCTGCGAGAAGCCTAGAGTTCGAGACCTCCTATTGAAGCTCCTAGATTCAACTACAGCCATCTGGTGCTTGCTCCGGGAAACTCGTTTGGCCGACGTTAGGATCGGTAGATCTTCAGCCCCGCTGGTATCACCCCCGTCACTTACATAGTAATCATTCATCATCATACCCCCCAGGCTCTCAAGCCCCCTAGTTGGGCTATCTGGAGCTGCTGACGCATATGAAAGACGAACAGACGTACGTCCCTTTCGATCGTCACTCTTGGTCTTTGAATGCACATACGGAAGACTAGTAGAGGCTGCAATCAAGGACGTATTTATTGGCGGAGGAAGCGGAAACGAGAGGGCAGACGTCCCAACTTGGACAGAATCATGTTGCGAGTCATATACAGGCACAGGAACTTGAAATCGACCAGAGGAAGGAGTGTAACGGGAGCGAGCCGGATAAGATGGTTTAGAACACGATGCATCAGTTGCCACCCCGCTTTGGTCCGCTACAGACCGGCTCTTGCTCAGGGAATAAGGTGGCGCATCTTCGCGCATTAAACCTGGTTGGTCTCCAAAGTGTAAGTGATGGGGAAGATTGGAGCACGATGCACTATACTCCCCGCGAAAGTCTGATAAATTGCCGAGCTGTTGGTTGATAGTAGCGGACCTCCTGAGTGTCAAGGGTTGAACAGGTTTACACGTTGGAATGGTGATTTCCGGTCGCGGATCAGCGGAAGAATTAATACTTCGAGGTGAAAAGTTCAAGGCCGACAAGGCCGTACTAATAATTTTAGAACGTGATGCCGTACTGATCTCCGCCTTACAGCTGGACTCCGAGGAAGCTGACCAAACAGATGAAGTCTTTTCCTCCACATCTCCCTGTGGAAGAGACTCGGAGGAGCGGATATTGATTCCGATCTGATCCTTCGCTATGAGAGACCGCGCCGTTGTATCAACAGGGTACGTTTCAGGAGGGACTTGATTATCAGCAGATTTAGTAGTATTGTCATTCCGTCTTCCCCAAATACCTACGCCGGCGAGACCAGCAATTTGCTCAGTGTCGTGCTTCACTATGCCATGAGCATGTCAGAGGCAAACGGCGGGATTAGTAACATACATATACACATACTTCGTTCATCGTCCTTTCGGACTCCCCAAGCATTCGAGGAGAGGTCAAGCCCATGGGATTTGTAATTTGGTAGGCGAGGCTTCCCCATCGACTGGGGTACCCCATAGCCCATCTCCGCGTTCGTACCGTTACGGATCTGAGACTGGGACCACACACTCGAAGCCGCACTGTCTTTGACCTCTACCCATTCATGCTCTCTCTTGGTTTTGAAATCACCAAAGATAGAGGAATCACGGTTTATCACTTCAGCTTCCAACCGTTCCCTAGAGGCTGCACGAAGTCTACGGAAAGCGATGAAGATAGTGAGAAGGATAATAGCACCTCCACTTGACATAAGGGCTATAGACAGCGGAGTGAACAGAATGCTCGAGCCATGTCTCTCAGGAACAAGCTGAGAAAGTGTTGGAGGTGGCCAAGTCGTTAAGGTGGCGAAGCTTGTAGACGGATGCCAATGAGCAGGGGAGCCGGAGAGACTGGAAGCGGCGGACACTCTAGAGTAAATTGATGCCGAAGAAGCTGTGGTTGAGTCTTGTGACGAGGTAGACATAGTAGCAGCCGGTGGTATGGACCTGACTTGGGATCGAGAAGAGACAATGTTATTAGTGAGTATTTGTTGGATCGAGAGGATGGAGACATCGTTTGGCTCCATTTTGGGAGGACTTCTGGTTGATAAAGGTCGAGAGGCAGTATTAATCGCTCTAGGTCTAGTTGTACTCGAAGAAAGTAAGGGTTCAGCTAGCTGAGTGGACCGCGCCCGGCGGATGAGAGGAAGAGGCGAAGTAAGGAAAGAGTGACGGTGAACCGGTATGTTCGCTGAAGGGTGTGTCTGATTGATCATTGATCGTCTCGTTGTTCGCCGAAGGGCGTCCAAGAAACCTCACGCGGGTTTGTTGACATATATTTTGAGTACCTTGCGGTAAATACACTAATACAGATTCGCATTGGGGTGGAAGATATTACATGAGTTTAACATTACAGCTAGTAATGATGGCACGTTTGACTTTCCGGGTACGAAACGTCCATTCAGCTATTCATGTACGCCAGTAAGTCCCGCCTACCCCACTCCTCATCGTTCCTCATCGTTTTAAAGGCCCTTGCTCCTTTCTTCCCACCCTTAATCTGCTTTGAGATGAGTGCGGACTGTCTTGACTGTTTTGCCCGGTTTAATTCTTTCCGGTTTCGAGAAACATGCATTGCCTGAGAGGTGTCAACCAGCTTGGTTTTCTGAGCCAGGCTATCACCTTTCTTCAATGAAGCACCGATACCCAGACGATCTGGTCTCAGGTACGTTGGAATCGGCTGCAACAGCACCATACCGGTCATTTCTACCGGAGGCAATAATTCTAGTCCCGTTGGACGGTCCCTCCCCTCTGCTTCATCGTCCGATCCGGAAGAAAGGGTAAGATCAATCACATCAGATGCAGCTTCCCCAGGTCGGGGCGTGGAGTCCCTTTCTGGACTCTTCTCAGTCGCGAGTTCCACTGAGGAGTCCTGAGTCGGCCGTCTCCACGCGCCAAGCCCTTCGCCTTCCCTCCACCCACTTTTCTCCAGAATGGTGTACCCTTTGTTGAGAGGCCCTAGTTTCGTGTAGGTAATGGGTTTGAATGGAGCTTCTGAGGGTAATGGCGGTGGGGCTCGCGATAGGATATCTGTCATTGAAGGCGTGCGGAGAGTTGTCGGTGAGGAATCGGAGAATAAACTGGAAGATCTCAGTGCACTTTGTATGAACCAATCTGGCTTTCCAGGTTTTGAAGATGGCAATGCTTTCTTGGATGGAGGAGCCTGGGATGAGCCATCCGCAACCAAAGCGTGCGTAGACGCTGTTGAAGTAGGAACAGAAGATAGCGATGGCAGGGAGGGGGTGAGATACGATTTGTCGGGTGGTGAAGTAGTTATGATTTGAGATGAGGGTTGAATAATCGTCGGTGCCACATCATGCTCAACGTCAGCAATGTCCGAGGTGCGAATGAACTTGTACCAGCTACTGACGGCCTGAGACGAAGTGTCTACTGCATTGGGAGTATTCGACGTACTGGGTTGCAGACCCCCATCCCTGAGGGCCGCGACGAACTTGGGAGGGTGAGCCGCACGATCAGAGGTATAAGTTGGCCCTGTATAAATCTTGTAGTTGGCCCTATATGTTGACCCTCTTGTCCAGATCCTTTCCGCTTCCTCCTCATCGTCAAAAGCAGACCATCGACCTTCGGCTGACAAGGTATTATCTTCATAGGTAGAAAACCTTCCGTAGGCCGTCTGGCGCATGTTTGCATCATCTTTGCCTGGGGGGACGTAGTAAGAGGAAATAAAGTACGTTTCAGTGGCCATGGACCGTCTAGTAGTAATAATCCGGTCACGTGTGACCATGGTGACTTAAATTAATGGGTCTCTACTCCTGTTGACTTCTTCCCTTCTCAAGGACAACGGGTCTCCTGAGAAGAGATCGATTGGGCGTTCATCAACGCCACTCTATTACTTCTCCAATTGAAGCTATGGTAGTAAGCAGTGGGATGTCTTCGCTCAGAGGAACCTAGGGCCGTAGTCTCTATCGTATGTTTCCGGTTTTAGTAGGATACAGATAAATTACTGTGACACAGAATGGAGTTTATTAAGCATCTCGATCTCCCAGTCCTTCATGCTCTCTTCGCTCCTCTGCACTTGACTAGATGAAGCGGCTTCTTCCTCATGCACCGCGAGTGCTTTCTCAAATGGTTCCCAAGGAATGCAATTGCCTTCGCTTGCGAGTGGCATGGAAGTCGATGCAACATCTACACCATTGGTTTGCACACTGGCCTCCGACCTGACGTTGTGAAGAGGGCCCGGGACTCGGATGTAATTCTTCCCAACGGTGAAATCACCCTGCCGAGTTCTCGTAAGCCTGACGACGTGCGCGGCTGAGCCGATAGAACGCGCCAAATCATGGACAATCGATCGTACGTAAGTCCCCGAAGAAACCATCATTCTCAGAGTGAAAACTGGTGGTTTCGAAGTGGGAGAAGACACTTCAACTTCCGCGTCGGTGGCTCCGCTAGAGACCCTTTCTGAGAAAGCAGGATTGGGGCAAAATGGAGACGCAGGTGTCAATGTGAAGGGGGTTATGCGATCCTCAGCAGCATCTGAACATGCGGCATTCGAAGCGGATATGAGCTTCTCTACACTCTCCAACGAGGCGCGTTGCGCTTCGCTTATTTGTCTGCTTGGCCACAAATATGCATGCCCTGATAGCGTGTCGTCCACGGCTTCCTGCCAGCCGACGAGCTCAATATCATGAACTGTAGATTGTCGAGCTTCTATGGGTCTGGGTAAAGGAGTCCCAGACCGAGCATACTCGTATAAAGGTTTACCGTCCATTTTGAGGGCTGAGTAACTGAGGGACCCGGAGAGTCAGAGAGCCATCAGAACTGGTAAATAACTAAGGGCGCAAACATTGGCGGTAGTTGTTTAATCGATCCTCTGAATGCGTCAAGAGCTGCAGAAATTTTCTCCGGGGTAAGATGGGCAAATGGGGCTTGGCAAACCATAGCGCCTTCGCTATCATAGGTGTCGGTTTCACAACCAAGGATCGCAGTTGTGTAATACTCCTGATTATGCAATTTGGCATCAAGGTCGGAGGTGGTAAGGTTGACTACTCTTTTACCTTCGTGCAATTCAAGAATTGCGAGAGAGACTTTGTGCCCTTGTTGACACCGACAACTTATTCGGTTAGAGCATACAACCATTAGGCTTTGGAACAATATTAAAGGATGCATATGGTATTACCGAGGACACCATCAGCCAGAGGATCCAGTGTTCCTCCCTGACCGACCTTGACAGATTCATTAGGCTTGCGACGCTTCCTATCGCCTCTACCTTTCTTGGCACCACGTAGCCTCACATTACAGTTTCTTTTCCTGTCTTCTTCTTGGGTGACGAACAGTGGTGATTCGTACAGCAAAGGTTTTATACGATCGAGAAGCACCATTGACGGGGGGCCAGATGGCTTTATTAGCCCAAAAAGGCCTTCCAATGGCAGTTTCTGATTCGGAACTCTGGGCATGGTCGACAGCTATGATTGTGGTGAACAGACACAAGAACAACCCGTGACCCCAATTCAATTGAGTGCTGAAGGTATCATTTGTTTACTATGCTAAGATGCCTGGAGCCACATCGATCAAAAAGGTCGATCGAGGGAACGCGAAAGGTAAAGGAATTAATGAGGTCGATTTTCATCAAGTTGTTGAATGTTTCTCTTGCTGCCCTCAGGCAACTCCGCTGAGATCTTGCTGCGCTTGTCCTCTGCCATCGCTCTCGAACTGATCCAGGCACATGAGAGTGGGAAGACCGTGAACCTCAATGAGATTAGAGCGAGACTATCGAAGAAAATGGGTTATGGCGCTGTACCCCGTCTGGTCGACATCATCAGTGCCGTGCCTGAGGAGTATAAGAAAGTTCTCTTGCCTAAATTGAGAGCAAGGCCCATAAGAACTGCCAGCGGTGTGCGTCGGTCCCCTGAGATGTTTACCTATGATTATTGATTTGTTTTATGCAGATTGCGGTTGTCGCAGTGATGTGCAAGCCGCATCGGTGTCCACACATCGCAATGACTGGGAACATCTGCGTGTAAGTGACATTGCCCAAGCGTCCAGGCTCATTTCTGAGAATTAATTCTAGATATTGTCCAGGTGGCCCCGATTCAGATTTCGACTATAGCACCCAGAGTTACACAGGCTACGAACCCACAAGTATGCGAGCCATCCGAGCCAGGTATGACCCTTATGAGCAGACAAAGGGACGAGTAGAGCAGCTTCGAAGCCTGGGTCATAGTGTGGACAAGGTCAGTCCTGGGGCTGGTCACAATATATGATGTCTAAATCAGTCATTCGCAGATTGAGTTCATTATCATGGGAGGGACCTTCATGAGCATGGCTGAGGACTATAGGAACAAGTTTGTTGCCCAGTTGCATAACGCACTATCAGGATTCACTGGAACTGATGTGGACGAAGCTGTTAGGTACAATTTCTAAATTGGCGGCGCTTCTTAGTCATTTAAAGGACTTTCATAGATATTCAGAGCGGAGTAAATCGAAAACAATAGGCATCACTATTGAGACGCGGCCAGATTACTGTCTTCGGCCACATCTAAGGTAGGGTATCTGTATGACTGCTGGAGAGTGCAAATCCCAAATACCTCGCTTTAAGTCAGATGTTACGGTATGGATGCACGCGTCTCGAGATTGGTGTTCAGTCCGTATACGAGGATGTGGCACGGGACACCAATAGAGGCCACACTGTCCGAGCTGTCTCCGAATCGTTTCACTTGGCAAAAGATGCAGGATTCAAAGTAGTGGCGCACATGATGCCAGATCTGCCAAATGTCGGTATCGAGAGAGATATGGAACAGTTCAAGGTGCATTTGGCTCCGTCCTCCGTGTACAACACTTCTCACAACTGGGGCTTATCATACAGGAGTACTTCGAAAATCCTGCCTTCCGATCGGATGGGCTGAAGATATATCCAACCCTCGTTATTCGTGGCACGGGATTGTATGAATTGTGGCGAACAGGGAAATACAAGAACTATACCCCGAACGTCCTAGTAGATGTTATTGCACGAATCCTCGCCTTGGTTCCTCCTTGGACTCGAGTTTATCGAGTTCAAAGGTACGCTTTTGTCAGGAGACCTTGGTTACTTTCATATTGACACATGTTTGATCATAGAGATATCCCATTGCCGCTCGTTACATCTGGCTGCGAAAACTCGGGAAATCTTCGGGAGCTTGCCTTGGCTCGCATGAAAGACTTTGGCGTCGAATGTCGCGATGTCAGATACCGTGAAGTAGGGGTACGTCATTCCTGACCTCCCGAGACTTGCATTCTTATCATCCATTTCACCATTCTGCACGTTCAATTTATCAGATACATGAAATCCACCAAAAAGTCCGACCAACGCATATCGAACTTTTGCGACGGGATTACTCCGCAAATGGAGGGTGGGAGACCTTCTTGTCCTTCGAAGACCCAGAGAAGGATATTCTTGTGGGGTTGCTACGTTTACGGAAGTGTTCGGTAGAAGGGACGTTCCGACCAGAACTGATCGCTTCGGGATCGGACAACGGTGAAGAAGGTGCTGGCTATGGGATCGGAGGGACGGGAGTCAGTATTGTGAGGGAATTGCATGTGTATGGTACGGCAGTGCCAGTTCATGGCAGAGATCCAACAAAGTTCCAGCATCAGGTAATTGTTCAGCTCTCTCAGGCATTCATAACTCTGCGTTGATCGATGACCCCCAATTTTTCATCGTTTTCAGGGCTTTGGTACGCTCTTAATGGAAGAAGCTGAGCGGATAGCTCGGGAAGAGCATGGGAGTGTGAAACTCGCAGTTATTTCGGGTGCGTGATTTGCCTTCCATTGTCCAACACTCTCTTCGCGTCGCAGCTAATAGGATATACAGGGGTAGGGACAAGGGATTACTATCGTAAGCTTGGTTATGAGCTGGACGGACCATACATGTCCAAGTCTCTCATCTATCCAGATGAAGACCTTAATTATTAGACTGCTTCCTGTGAGCTTACATATATCACATTCTTTGTAATCTTGCTATCATCCGTCAAATAAACATTCCATTACGGAAGCGAAGCCAGCGGGATTAAATACGATATAGGAAGAGACTGACTGAAAAAAGCAGAATATGCACAAAGGGGGTCCGGCAAACAAGGACACGTTCGGTACATGGCTAACTAAGGTGATAAGCTCACGAAAGCAAGATATCAAACACTAATCGTGCCGCCAACCGGGGTTCTTCTGTTTTTCCACTCCTGGCCGTCTCTGAGAGTCAGGGGAATAAACATCCGTTCTTCCCAAAGCCGCGGCTGAAGGGTGCGCCAAATTATCAGATCGACTTAAGGTAGGTTTGGATAGCGGTGGAGAGATAAACTTGGTAGACGATGACAATGGCGTTTGTCCGTATGTTCCTTCAAATGATATCATCGGGGATGTAGGACGAACAGAATTAACAGGAGATGGTGAAGGAGGACCTGTGGCACCACCTGAGTCCGTCCAGGAAAGGCGCTTCTTCTTTTCACTATCCAATTGACCCAATATTGGTGCGTCCCGCTCTACAGGGCGGAGAGGCGAGCCATGATAGTGATTCTTCGTCTCTCCCATAAGTCCCAATCCAAGGGTAGTTCCCAATCCGTTTCCACCGGAGCTACTATGATTCTTCATGGGAAACCCGGTTGTCAGCTTATCAGGCTGGTTGTACATCGCTGTTGCCGCAAGCACCGTGGTCGCACCAATCATAAACGAAAAGGTGATATGGTCCCCGAATAACACGACGCTCGCCAGGAATGAGATGATAATGCTCAAGCTGGTGGCGAAGCCTTTAAGAATGTTATCCGAGTATTTGATGACGACGGCTGTGATCAAGCCTCCAGCAACTTGAACTGAAACCGTCGCCCATGCCCAGAAGCCAAAGTGGCGGAACATGTTGAAGGAGAACCAGCCTCCTGCATCAGGACTTGAGTCGAAGACGATAGGCACTAAGGCAGGGATAAGGGAGAAAAGGGAAAGTTGGATGTTTCGAACCCATAGATCGGCTTTACTGCCCTTTAGAACCATCTCAAAGTACACGCCTGCAAGCCCTGAGGTGACACACGCGAAAGAGACGGCAAGGAAACCCCTCAAGCGGTTCATTTCATGCGTAACAATGTCCTTCGTTTTAGTTGCACTAAGGACCACTTGTTCAACCGTCTGCGTCACATTGACGTGAACGTCTACCGGGACCGTGCCATTTGAAGGAGCACCGGTTGGTTCAGTTGACATGGTCCTAGCGGGACGTCCGGACTGCACCTGGACGATTCCAACCCCGATAGCAAGGAAGAGTAATGCGGCCCATTTTGATTTGGATATCCGCTTCCGCAATAGCAAGACTGAGAAAGCAGCGGTCGTCAATATCTTCATTTGGTAAGTGACTTGAAAAGTAGCAGGGTCCAAATTCGATGCCGCAACAAACTGCAAGTTGTTCTGAACGACGTAGAGCATGGCAGGGATGGACAACTTCCAACAGTCCGAACTGAAAACTTCCTTGAATAGAACATGAAGTTTTCTGTTCAAAACTTGGATATCAAATTTGGAAACATTCATGAGCGCATCTTTGGCTCGTGCTAGCGAGTTCGTTCGTCTAGACACCCATGGCGATGTTGTGATGGGCTCGATATTCCCATTCGCTGATGAAAACTGGTCAAGCCGAGAAAGAGCTATCACCGTTGATATCGAGCCTTTCACCAATTCATTGAGGAGGACCGCTGAGGCTGCAGAGTAGGTCTTGTCTGCGGGAGTGAAAGCGCGGGAGTAATGCATAATGATTGTGAGGGATGCATTTTGCAACGCGAGGGTGATTAGCCTAGTGAAGATGTGAGGAAAAATGCACAGTTCCCTTGAAAAGCTCATACGAAATATATTTAAGTGGCAGTCCTAAAATCTTCGGATTTGGTGGATCTTGTTTATGCGGCAGCGCTTGCCCCGATCTTGGTGAGCATGATGACGGGGGTTCTAGCGGCAGCGAAGGAGAAGGCAATGGAGAGGCATTCGGGGAGTACGATGGTGTAAGATAGCCGTTACTGTAGGACGCAGGTGCTCGATGATGTAGCTCTGTTCCAGGGTTAGAAAGCATGCTTGGTTGCGCCTCCGCTGTATACGGTAGTGGTGCCCTAAGACATCAAGGACAAACACGTTCACAGAGTTGCCGTCTTCGTCAATGTTGGTGGTACATGGGCGTTAAACTCACTGTGGCAACCGCCTCTTCTGATAGGGGTCATGCGAAGATGAGGGCATGTAGATCCCGTAATTCTTCCGTTGCTGCGGATACTCTAACGTTCACAATATTCTTTCCCGTCAACAACGGAGGACAACTATCGGCAGTCCCCGTTCTAACTCTCCATATAGTATTAATTGTTCTGCATTTGGGATCGGCGTAAGGCACCCAAATAGATGTAGTGCCCAGTCCTATCCAGAATTTTAAACTCTGAATCTGGGGTAATCTATGGCAAATCGAATAGCAGAGCAACGTGGAAGGTTAGGATCAATCAAGTCAGGACTTGTGGACAGTTTCGCTAACTAGCTCCACGATAGGGAAGAGACATGTAGCTTTTGAGGCGCATGTTTCTGAATGCACCACGCAATGACTACGTGGAGGGATTCCTGAAATTGGTGATAACGGTGACCGCAACAATAATCTTCCCTCACGCCACAACCGCTTGCAGTCGGCCATCCCCACTTCCTGGAGCCAAAATTTCTCTTCAAGTTTTGGTGCTGGTGCGTGCAGTACTACAGCAGTACTGTAAATGACATTACGCAAGGCATGTGTCAAATTAAATTCCGATTGATCTACGGTGGAAACGTAGGATAGAAGCCGGCCAGCTCCGCCATTTCAAGCACAGCTAAGGTGTAACTGAAGAGATACCCTCGTTGGTCCGCGCGCTGAACCTGACATACGCTGGCCATCAGATGACCGTAATCTCGGATGGTGTGAACTGGGCCGCCGACCAACACATTCATTCTACCCATCTCGTCGTCTTCAAGAACCATGCTCCTACTGATCTCATGATTGACACCGATACGGGTACGTCATTCTCCGTCTTCAAGCCACGCGCAGGGATTGGGAAATGGTTAATGACGTGCAAAGTGCTTGTTTTGAGCTCATCCACAGACTCTAGGGTCTGTCATTGCAAGTGCGATCAGGGAGGAAGTGGTCAACATTGTATGAAGCGCACTAGGATAACGGACAAACTTTGCTTGTCTAGGGCAAGACAGGTGGACCAAGCTCTATCCCAAAACTGGCAGTAGAAGCGGAACACGATCTAGATTCCGTTGCGCGGGCGCGTACCCGTGCATCTGGTACCTTCACTATACTGAGGTCAAAATGCCTTAAGGGGTTATGAAGAATACGTTTGCGGACCGTTAAAGCCCGGTTACGGGCCGGCGTTTACTAGTCATCCAAGTCTGTAAAGGCAATCTCATAAATACCATCGGACCAGTACCATGAATGCTGTCAACGGTTACCTTCCCTTCTCCCTTCCTTCATTTCTTGGTTCAACTTGTTCCCCTCCAATGCCCATTAACGGACTGGTGAATGGCGAAGCGCCACGAACACCTCGTGCGATCCATCGGGGAGTGTTCGCACCCGTACCCACATTCTTCACAGAGGGCACACAGGACCTAGGCGAGTCTTCAGTTAGATACCAATCTCAACATAGCATAACCCACATCGGATGTACTATATCTAGACTTGGAAACGTTCAAAACCCATGTTGTGAAAGTGGCTACGGCTGGAGTTGGGGTCGTCATATCTGGCACCATGGGTGAAGCACACCATCTCACTGCTTCAGAACGAAGTGCTCTTATCAAAGCCGCTCGGAATGCACTCGACGAAGCATCTCCATCACTTGCCCACGTTCCCATCATCGCAGGCACCGGCTCTGGCTCAACAAGGGAAACTATCGACCTAACAAGAGATGCATACGATGCAGGAGCTGACTATGCCATCGTCATCATGAGTGGTTTCTTTTCGGGCGCCCTCGCAAACAATAGAAGGGCACTGAAAAGCTATTGGAGCGATGTGGCGGAGAAAAGCCCAATGCCATTATTCATTTACAACTGTGGGCGTTCAACCTTTTCGTGCGGGGTAATATCCCAAAAATGGAGCTAATGGTTGAATCAATAGATCCCGGGGGGGCCGGTGGTATAGACCTAGAATCGGACCTGATCGAGGAACTGGCCGAAGAACACTCAAATATCGTCGGCATCAAACTAACGTAAGCGCACCCCTCATTCGCTTATTGGTATTCAGGCTTAAGCTCGTGCATGATTCTGCTTGTGCCCACGATAAGCTGCGGAAACGTTGGGAAGCTTACACGTATTGCGGCCAAAACGACTGATCCTACGTGGATGAAAGCCTACCCTCGAAGCATTGCTTCTCCGTGAGTCCGGTTGAATTTGAAGTCAAGAGATAGATACATCTACCGGAATCCTGAACTTGATTTTTCTCGAGGGAGAGGAAAAATACTGAATAAGCGAGACCTCGCGAATTCACTCTCCTTACGTCCCCCACAAGCTTAAGGCATTAATTGAGAAGTCTAACACATCGTCTTTTTGTCCCCTGTAGATTCCTCATCCTAGGAGGATACGCAGATTTTCTTCTGCCATCCGTCTTCGCGAACGCACACGGTGCCATCACAGGTTTAGCCAATCTCGCTCCTCACACCGTCAAAACTCTTTCAGACCTCTCCTTCGCTTCCCATCCTTCCTCACCTCAATACCTTTCACGTGAAGTCATCCTTACCGAATCACAACGTCTTCAAGGCATCGTCGCTAATGCCGATCGAACTGTAGCAATGACGGGTGTATCGGGAACAAAATGGCTCTTACGACGTCAAAATCCAAGTTTGTATCCTCTTGGATCGGAGTGTCCTAGAAGGCCTTTATTGAAGTTTGATGATGAGGCGGGCGAGAGATTGTGGAAGCATCGGGATATCGTGGCGCTTATGGTTCGAGAGGCTAAAGCTGCTAGCATCGTGACAGTAGCGGCGGAAGCTGCTGCAGTTGAGTCTACGTCGAATGTCTAAAGATAAATTAGGTTTGATTCTTTCCCCTCTTCCCGTTTTATCAGTGTTGGCTAACGAAAACGATATCATTTTTAGACACATGTATTTATGTCAGCTTGCGCTCATTGGTGTGTAACCTTGTACAAATTTGGATGTGGGATGTTGGGATTGCGTAGTCTGCTAATGATTCAGAAAAGAAACAGAATCTTGCAATGATATGTTTTGTTTTTTCCTGGTTTGGCAGGTTTTGCCTTTGTGAATGTTTGATCCCTTAGGTATTGCATAAAACCGGGAGCTAGCTATGCGGATCGCCAGCTGCAACAGTGCATGCTGGCGAGTTCAAATATGCTTGTACGGACAGTAACGGCCCCTCTGAATCATATCAGACAGCTAAGCAGGAAGAATAGCACGAAGACCGCAAGTGTCTGAGCTGCTATACCAATTTGCGGTTATTTGGATGGATGGATTTTTTGTTCTCATTGCGAGTCAACTGATAAGATTGGGGTCGGAGATTTTTTTCATTGACCGACTAGTTCGCCGCGTATCACCCTGTTTCAAGCTCGTCAACCGTTACATCACTGTGCATGCAGCATATATGTGGACCGAGTTGCTACCCAGCTACAGCACTAAGTTTACTTTGGTGGCGGATGCTGCGTAATGTTAAGATTGCCCGGCACCACTGATTTATTTGCTCCCAGGCGGGGATTGTTGATCTATCTTTTCACCCATGTTTTCCCACTTTGATTTGTGCGATGGGATTAATTCATCACAATCTTCTGGTGTCGATTCGCGCCGAAACCTGAACCGAATTATCATTTATCCTTCATTTCAGCTTTGAAAAGTGAGACTTCGGTTGTTCATTGTCCCTACGAATAAACTAGTGATGGGGTCCTAGAAAAGAGACGTCGTACTCGCCATATTGCTCGTCACCGACGAAGAGAAGCGATTCGTAAGAATAGGGCACGGTAGAAGGTTCCGAATACGCCGCCACCCTAAAATCAAAGAATCGAAGTTCATTGTTGAGTCTTACGAGGGTGACAGTATCAGCCATCCTTAATGTTCGAATAATCAAGGTCGTGTTAAACGTAATATCAGACCAATGAAAGAAGAGTAATAGATCTTTCTTCCAGCTCGGTAAACCTTGCCTGCAGACGAGACGGGGCGTGGTTCCAGCTACAGGGCTTTCTCTACGTACCTGAAACAGAAGGATATGAGCCCAAGAGGTGGCGGGCATTGAGAGGATATATCATGGGGCGTCAGCTTTGAGTGACAACGATGGATTAGCCAGGGGAAATTGGAAGACAGGGCCAGGAGTGGGAAGGATATAACCTTAGGATACCTGAAAGAAGGAAGAAAGATTGGTGCAGGTGAGAACGAGTCCAGAGAGGCATGTTTGGCGGCTGAGACTGGGGGATTAATGGATCGAGGGGCCCGAGAGGGAATCACACCCAAGCTATATAAGCAACCCTACTAGATTGAATTGATCCGGGTATGGCCGGGGACTATTAAATTGTTTCCGAGGGGAGTTATCATGACGACATGAGAAGGATAAATGATTATGTAATCCATCACCCCCGTTTTATTTTCTGCTATTTTATTTTTCTTCTTTTTCT
>WNFI01349161.1_pt1 | contig 31909 bp, 30 predicted proteins | sample 5400471 | NCBI WGS metagenome assembly WNFI01 (sample SAMN13153348, study PRJNA577476) | soil metagenome | isolation source: 100 cm saprolite on Douglas fir-dominated hillslope | place: USA:California | collected 2013-09-17 | reverse complement strand
CCATGGGAATGCGCTTGGAGTAGGCATCGAGTTTCTTCAGCGCGCGCGCGAGCGCATAAGGATTATGAGTGATGTGCGCGCCGGTGGCGTCAGCTTCATACTCGCGGGCCCGCGAGACGGCCAGCTGGATCAGCATGGCCGCAAGCGGCGCAAGGATCAGAGTGAGCAGTCCGCCGCCGCGATTGTCGTCACGGCCGCCGAACCAGAACTCCAGACGCGCCAACATCGTAATAGCCCCGGCAAGAGTCGCGGCTACGGATGAAATCAAGATGTCGCGATTGCGAACGTGGCCGAGCTCATGGGCCAACACACCTTCGAGCTCTTCGTCGTCCAGGATATTCAGAATTCCCTGAGTCACGGCGACTGCTGCGTGCTGCGGATTGCGTCCCGTAGCGAAGGCGTTCGGAGAATCCGTTGGGATCACGTAGATCTTGGGCATGGGCAGCCCGGTCTTTTGCGTCAGTCGCTCGACTACGTCATAGACGCGCGGGAGCTGTTCACGGGTCACTGGGACAGCCCCATTCATCGACAGGGCAATCTTGTCGGAGAAAAAATACGAACCAAAATTCATCACGACGGCAAAGATGAAGGCATACACCATGCCGCTTCGTCCGCCCAAAAGCTCGCCTACTCCGATCGCCAGGAGCGTCATCAGTGTCAGCAGAAACGCAGTCTTGAGCGTGTTCATGTCCGATTAGATGCTACAGGGGCACGTAAGATTCGCGAAAGGAAATCGCTGGCCGGAACAGGAAAGGCGCTTCCTGCGATCAGGAAGCGCCCACTGATCAAAAACTTTCCTTACGCTGCGTCATATTCTGAACGGTTGCCGGTTTCACTTTTGAAGTCGGTCAGCGCGGTAACCGCCGCTATAGCAAGTCCTTGCGCGCGGAAGTAGTGGGCTTCCGGTGCGTGAGCAAACCCTAGCGCGTTGGGCAGACTGGATACCGCCCCGGCCAATGTGGCGTCCACTTTGCCGTGGGTTTCAAAGCTGATCAACGGTTTCACGCCGCCGGGAAAGTCGGTGATCAACACGTTGGTGACTTCGGCAGTGCCGCAAGCCAATGCGGCCCAGGCCGCGCGCCGGTTGTTTTTCCACGAGAGTGCGCCGACCAGAAAAAATGTTGCTGCTGTGGCGTAGTCGATCCACGCGTGCGCTCGCGGCGTGATGACCTTGGGTAGACGTTCGCTCAGAATGTTGGTCGCCTGGTTGATTAGTGCCATGAGTCTCCTCCGGAAGCATGAGATGCCCGGGGACTGAGGACGAGTTGTGGGCAAACCAGAGCGGCTCAGGTGCGAGTCGAAGCGCTTACGGCTTTCCGTACAGCCAGCAGTTCCGCCAGAAGCGGCTCCAGGCGCTCCAGAGGCAGTGCATTGGCTCCGTCTGATTTCGCCTGCGCGGGATTGTCGTGCACTTCCATGAAGATTCCATCCACTCCCGCCGCTACAGCCGCCCGCGAAAGCAGCGGGATGAACTCAGGCTGTCCGCCAGAGACCGCTTTGCCGTCCGCGCCTGCGGAGGGAAGCTGCACGGAGTGCGTGGCGTCAAACACCACCGGGGCAAACTCGCGCATGATAGCGAGCGAACGCATGTCGACCACGAGATTGTTGTATCCAAAAGAGCTGCCGCGCTCGGTCAAGAAGATGTTGTTATTTCCGGATTCGCGGACCTTGTCCACGGCGTGCCGCATGTCCCAGGGAGAGACGAACTGACCTTTCTTGATGTTGATGGCCTTGGCGTGCTTCGCCGCAGCGACCAGGAGATCGGTCTGGCGGCAGAGAAAGGCCGGGATCTGCACGACGTCCACAGCCTCGGCCACAGCGCGAACGTCGACTGCCTGGTGGACATCAGTCAGCACCGGCAATCCAGTGGCGGCTTTGATCTTCTTCAGGATACGCAGACCTTCCTGTACTCCCGGACCGCGAAAGCTCGACAGCGATGTGCGGTTGGCCTTGTCGTAAGAAGCTTTGAAGATGTAAGGCAACTTCAGCTTGCCGGCGACAGCACTGATGGCTTCCGCCATCTTGAGCGCGTGGGCTTCGCTTTCAATCACGCACGGGCCGGCAATCAGAAACAGGCCGGAGCCGACATGCACTCCGCCGATATCGAATTTGTGCAGTGCTGACACCACCGTGATGATAGGTGCTTTGTCAGAGAAATCCAAGAGACGCTTCACGCCCATGGCATTCGCGGGAACGTGCTCTCCTGATACGTTCCAACCTGCGGACGGCGTTCGGACTTATAATCGCGCCGATGAATTCTTCACCAGGCACGGAGCCTTCCACGCCTCCCCCGGGGCGACAAGACCTTCACCTTAGCCTTCAGTCGGTTGACGTGTTTGTTCGCGACGTGGAGCAGAGCCTGGAGTTTTACGTGAATCATCTCGGGTTCAGGGTGGTTTCCGACGTCATCCTTCAATCCGGCCGGCGCAGGGTGGGTGTGGCGCCTCCGGATGGCAACGCCGTGCTTAACCTGATGGCTCCGGATGCCGACTCGGAAGAATACAAGCTCATCGGCCGGCCCACACAGATTGTTTTTGTCACGGAAGACGTGGCGGCCAAGTACAGCGAGTGGAGACGACGCGGAGTGCGCTTTCGCCACTCCCCTCGGCTGAGACGCATCAAGTATCGACAGCAGGCGCCGGCCCGGCTTTTGGAGACCCAATCGCTGTTCGGAGATCAGCAACCCATCTGGGGCGGAGTCTTTACCCGCTTTGAAGATCCTGACCACAATTCCTTTGCCCTCGTGAGTATTGACGAAATCAGCCGCGCCATTGAGATGCAACGTCGTGCGCACGTGGAAAAGCTGGAGGCCGAACGTCGCGCAGCGCATGAGCTGGAAATAGCGAAACAGGTCCAGGCCAGACTCTTCCCGCAGACGCTGCCGCTGCTCAGAACGCTCGAATACGCGGGCGTCTGCATGCAGGCCCGGCAGGTGGGCGGCGATTACTATGACTTCCTCAGCCTGGGACACGACCGGCTCGGGCTGGTGCTAAGCGACATCTCAGGAAAGGGAATCGCCGCAGCTCTCCTGATGGCCAATCTGCAGGCGAACCTGCGCACCCAGCATAGTATCGCTTCGAACCAGATGACGGTCTTTCTGCGTTCGGTCAACGAGCTGTTTTACGAAAACACCGCCGACAATGTCTACGCCAGCTTGTTCTTCGGGGACTATGACGACCGGAGCAGATGTTTGCGGTATGCCAATTGCGGGCACCTTGCAGCCCTTGTATTACGCCGAGATCGTACTGTGGAGCGGCTCGACTCCACCTGTACGGTCGTGGGACTCTTTAAAGATTGGGATTGCTCGATCGCCGAATGCGGGATTGCTTCCGGAGACACACTCGCGCTTTATACAGACGGCATCACGGAATCGTTCAACGACAAAGGCGAGGAATTCGGAGAACAGCGCTTGATCGAGGCATTAGAGAAGCATCGCGAATTACCCGTTGCGGACTTGCTGCCTGCGATCGTCGGCGAAGCGCGGAAGTTCAGTCCGTACGAGCAACACGACGACATCACGCTGATCGTCGCCAGAGGCAGAGACTAGGCAGGATCCTTCACCGCGCCGTCGCTTTACCGTTGCGCAATCTTCTCCGGCCTGCGGAACATCTCCATCTCCTCATGCACGCGGTTCTCTTTACGTGCGAGCCGGTTTGCATACGCCGCCTTCACAAAACTGGTGAACAGCGGGTGCGGCTCCAGCGGCTTCGACTTGAATTCGGGATGGAACTGGCAGCCCAGGAAATAAGGATGGTCGGGAATCTCGACGATTTCCACGTATGTCCCGTCCGGCGTGGCGCCGGTAATGCGCAGTCCACCACCGGTCAAGACAGCTTCATACTCGCGGTTGAACTCGTAGCGATGGCGGTGCCGCTCGCTGATTTCGGTTTTTCCGTACGACTTGATCGCCTGGCTGTTCTGCTCGAGCTTGCAGGTCCACGCGCCCAAACGCATGGTACCGCCCAGCTCGTCGATGCCGCGCAGCTCGCGCAGCTTGTAAATGATTCGGTGCGGAGTGGCGGGATTGAATTCGCTGGAGTCGGCCTCTGCCAGGCCACAGACGTTGCGCGCGTATTCAATGCACGCGGTCTGCATTCCCAGACAGATGCCGAAATACGGGACCTTCTTTTCGCGCGCATAGCGGATCGCAATCAACATGCCTTCGATCCCGCGCTTGCCAAAGCCGCCGGGCACCAGGATTCCGTCAAAGCCGTCGAGTTGGATTTCCTGCTCCAGCTCATGGCCTTCTTTTCCCTCCAGTCCCTCGGCTTCCACCCACGTGACTTCCAGCTTGAGGTTGTTTGCCGTGGCCGCATGGACCAGCGCTTCTTTCAGCGACTTGTACGAGTCCTCATATTCCACGTACTTGCCGACGATCCCAATGTGCACTTCGTCCTTGGGGTTGTAAATGTTATGGACCAGCTCTTCCCAACGGTTCAGTTCGGGGTCTTTGGCGTCCATGCGCAGATATTTAAGAATGAGAGTGTCCACGCCTTCCCGCGCAAACACCAGCGGGACCTCGTAAATGGAAGCCACGTCTTTCGCAGTGATCACGGCTTCGTCTTCCACATTGCAGAAGAGCGCGATCTTACCCTTGAGTTCGCGGGAGAGGAAACGGTCCGTGCGGCAGAGAAGGATATCCGGCTGGATTCCAATGCTCAGCAGTTCTTTTACCGAGTGCTGCGTGGGCTTGGTCTTGAGTTCGCCGGCGGCGCCGATCCACGGCACCAGCGTTACGTGGATAAAAACCGTATTGTCGCGGCCCAGTTCCTGGCGCATCTGGCGGATGGCTTCAAGAAAAGGAAGAGACTCAATGTCGCCCACGGTGCCGCCGATCTCCACGATCACGACGTCCACATCCTGGGCCACCTTCTTCATGGCCGCTTTGATTTCGTTGGTCACGTGCGGAATGACCTGCACCGTCTTGCCCAGGTAATCACCACGGCGCTCTTTGGTGATGATTTGCTCGTAGATTCGTCCGGTAGTCCAGTTGTTGTCGCGCGAGAGCCTGGCGTGGGTGAAGCGCTCGTAGTGGCCGAGATCGAGATCGGTTTCCGCGCCGTCGTCGGTCACAAAGACTTCGCCGTGCTGAAACGGCGACATGGTGCCTGGGTCAACATTGAGATAGGGGTCGAACTTCATCAGGTTGACCTTGAGTCCGCGGCTCTCCAGCAGACAGCCGATCGAGGCCGCCGCCAGGCCCTTGCCTAAAGAAGACACAACTCCGCCGGTCACGAAAATATATTTCGCTGCCATGATCTCCTCGCCTCTTTTTTCTGGATTGTGCCCTGGGTGATTTTTGGGGGTTCGGCTCCCCGGCTCGAAAGTGGCTTGCGCCAGTGGCCGTGGAACCTATTGGGGTGCACGATCAATTATAGGACGAAACCGGAAAAGAGCAAACTGGAATTTTGGCGGTGGTCAGGAGATTTACCGCAGAGTAAGCAGAGGGCGCAGAGAGAGAAATAATTCAAACTCTCCACGCGCTCTGCATACCCTGCGGTAAAGGCCTGTCTCGGTAACCGACGACCAATGATTGCCGTCTACTCAAATTCTTGCCGAAATGAGCCGCTTCATCTTTGCGATCTCCATCTCGTTGCGCTTGAAGAAAGTCCACTTCTTGATCCGCTTGCCGCGAATTAGCCCGGCTTGCGAAAGAATGCGCAGATGCTCGCTGGCCGTGGGCTGGGTCACCCGCAGTTTTCTGGCGATGAAGACGGCGCACACGCCATCTTTCACAAGGTCTCCGTCCACCTGCGCGGGGAAGTGTCGTGTAGGGTGTTTGAGCCACTCCAGTATCTGCAGCCGCCGGTTGTTGGCAAGTGCGCGTAATATCGCTTCCGGAGTCATATAGACAATTAGCCAACTGACTAAGTATAATCATACTCCTAAGAGGCAAGATCATGGAACCCATTCATCCGGAAATCAATCCCTCCCGCATACAGGCAATCGAGAAGATCATTCGTCCTTACATACGGCGCACACCGGTCATCGAGGCCGACGGCGCCGACTTTGGGCTTGCCTCCGTTCCGCTCACCTTCAAGCTGGAGCTGTGCCAACATGCCGGATCATTCAAAGCGCGCGGCGCTTTCACGAATCTGCTGACCCGGACGGTCCCAAAAGCCGGCGTGGTGGCGGCTTCCGGCGGCAATCACGGCCTGGCCGTGGCTTATGCCGCTATGAAGTTGGGAAAGCCAGCCAAGATCTTTGTTCCTACAGTCTCGTCACCGGAGAAGATTGCGAAGATCCGCGCCTGCGGCGCTGACCTGGTCGTGACCGGAGATCTTTACGCCGACGCGCTGGCCGCCAGCGAGCACTGGGCCGAGGAGTCTGGCGCGTTGCGCGTACATGCTTACGATCAGGTCGAGACGCTGCTGGGCCAGGGGACGCTTGGACTTGAGTTCGAACAACAGGCGCCGGACCTGGACACGTTGTTCATCGCCGTCGGCGGCGGGGGACTTATCGGCGGAGTGGCTGCATGGTATGCCCCGCATATTGCGAGTGGAAAGATGAAGCTTATCGGCGTTGAACCGGAGACCGCGCCAACTCTGGCGTATGCATTGAAAGCGGGTAAGCCCGTGGACAGCCCGGCCGGAGGAATCGCCCGTGATTCGCTGGCGCCGCAGCGAGTCGGTGAATTGATGTTCCCATTAGCACAGAAGTATGTGGATAGAGTCGTGGTCATTCCCGACGACTCAATCCAGCAGGCCCAGGAGTCGCTCTGGTCCACGTTGCGCGTGACCGCGGAGCCCGGAGGCGCAGCGGCATTCGCACCGCTGGTGTCAAAGCTCTACGTGCCGCGGCCTGGCGAGCGCGTTGGAGTGGTTCTCTGCGGCGGCAATACAACTGCGGTGAATTTCAGCCGGGCCAAGGCTTAGGAGAAGCAATGTCGGTTTACGAAAAATTAAGCGCTCTTCATATCACTCTTCCCACGCCAGTTGCGCCGGTGGCGGCCTTTGTGCCGACAGTACGCACCGGCAATCTGCTTTTTGTTTCCGGGCATATCGCCAAACTCAATGGCAAACCGTGGGTCGGACAGCTCGGCGCCAATATCACCACCGAACAAGGTAAGGAGGCGGCGCGCGGGATTGCGATTGACTTGCTGGCCACGCTTCATGCCGCGCTGGGGGACCTCAACAAGATCGCGCGCATCGTGAAGCTGCTGGTCCTGGTGAACAGCACGCCTTCATTCACGGAACAACACCTGGTCGCGAATGGCGCTTCAGAACTCTTCGTCCAAGTCTTTGGCGAGAATGGCAAGCATGCCCGGAGCGCCTTTGGAGTGGCGCAGATCCCGTTCGGAGCGTGCGTTGAGATTGAATTGATCGCCGAAGTCGCATGATATCAATATGCTTCCATGGCGTCGTGGGTTCCGTCATAATAGAAGCTGCTTATGATTCACAAGGGCAAAGATCTATCTCCGGAAGAACGAGTAGCACTTGAGAGACTGGCAGGCCGTGCGATCTCCGACCAGGAAGACGTCAGTGTGAGGGGCCTGCAGACGTCGAGTGGAATATCGCCTACGCGACGCCGGGAGATTCTCGAACAATTGAATGCGTACTTTGCCCAGATAGATGTCCAACGCAAGCCGGTCTCGGCCGACCAAGCAAACGAGATCATCGATGTTGGGAATACAAATCTGCACGGACTCTGAACTGCTCGACAAACTCGCGAAGTCCAGATAAATAGTAGTGCGGGCTTGTACGCCGCATTCTGTCCCTCTCCAAAATACCGCGCAAGAAAATCCACATTCACGTTCTTACAACAGCGATCGCCAGTGGGTTTGAAGCCCCCGAGTTGGCAAATGACAGCTCCTGGGTGGAAGTGAGCGGGCGGTCGTGTCCTTACCGGGCAGCCGTCCATCCCCACAGGCTGAAATTACAAACTCAATGTTCAAAGAAACGAGGACTGTTCCCATGAGAACGTCACACCGCACCCATTTTCCGCGGCAGGTCCATGCGCTGAGGTTTCTCTTTGCATGGTTGCTGACGGCTTTTTTTCTGTGCCCGACGGCAAGCTTCGCGCAGGATACTTCGCATTCTTCCTCGCCCGGATGGGTGGTGATCCCCATCGATGAATATCAGGCGCTGCGCTCCAGAGCGTATCCGCCGGAGCGCGATCCCGATCCGCCGCCAGTGGAAGCCACGCTGACGCGCGTGGATTACGATCTGCGGGTCGCCGGAAGACTGGCGACAGGGCGAGCGAGTCTCACTGTGGACGTTTTGAAAGATGGGTGGGTCCGCGTTCCGATTCCGTCGGGTCTGCTGGTACGCGAAGCGCGTCTCAACGGCAAGCTGGTATCTCTGATAGCCGGAGGCGCGGGCAAGAACGGCGGCCACCTCTCCGCGGTGCTGTCGCACCCCGGGCGCGCCGTTCTGCTGCTCGATATTGCCCTGCCGGTTGCATCGGCTGCGGGAGACGAAAGCATCTCGCTGCCCTCAAGTTCGTCGGGCGTTACGCGAGCCTCGGTGCAGCTTCCCCGCCAGGGTGTTGACGTAAAACTCAATGGCGGTCTCCTGGCTAAGGAATCCGAGGCGGGCGGAGAAAGCACATGGCTGGTCTACGCTCGCGGCAACGAGCCGCTCACCTTCACATGGCGGCGGAAATTGGACGACCATCATTCAACCCTGCCGCTACGCATGCGCGGATCGCTGACGCAACTAATTGGCCTGGGCGAAGACGCAACCTCAGTCTACGCAGAAGTCAAGCTCGACATTGTCCAGGGCGCGGCGCGTGAAGCCAAGGTGCAACTTCCCAGCCAGGTCACCGTGAACCAGGTTTCCGGCGCTATGGTGGCCGATTGGGAAGTCAAATCCGGCGAACTGACCGTGACTTTCCTTGAGCCGGTCGAGCAGAGTGCTGGCTTTATCATCGTCGGCGAAACCCGCACGCCACGCGACGGCAAGATTGACATTCCGGTGCTGCGGCTGGCCGATGCGGAACGTGAAACCGGCGGAGTCGCCGTGGAAGTGTTGGGCGCGGGCGAAATAAAACAAGCCAAACAGCAAGGTCTGGAAGAAGTGGACGCAACCGACCTGGGCGAAATGGTCGCAAGCCGGCAGTCGCCCTCGCTGGCGGCCTTTCGTTTCCGTTCCGGTGACGCCAAAGTCATAAGGTCGCTGAACGTGGACGTGGCCCGCTACACCCAGCAGGCCGTCTTGATGGCCCTGGTCGAAGAAGCGCGCTACCAGGTGCTGATGAGCAAGGAAGGCAAGCTGCTCATTCGCGCGCGCTACGCCGTACGCAATAATCAGAGAAATTTCCTCAAAATCCAGCTTCCCGCGGGAGCGGCCATATGGAGCGCGACTCTTGGCGGAGCTCCGGTGCGTCCCGGTCAGGCCCCGGATGGCAGCCTGCTTCTGCCTTTGGAGAAATCCAGGGCCGGAGAGGAAGTGCCGGTGTTTCCTGTCGAGATCATTTACCTGAGCCGCGACACCGTCTGGACCGACCACGGAAAAGCGAGACTGACGCTGCCGGCGCTCGATCTTCCCATCTCGCGTACGGGGTTGCTGCTTTACTATCCGCCACTGTTCAAGGTCTCCGCCGATCCTGGGGCATTCCGGACAGAGCAATACGAGGAACCGGCGTCCCTGGCTCTCAACCCCACGGGAGTCACGGCTGAGGACGACAAAACCACGGTGGCAAAGCTGCCCCAGAGCACTCCGGAGTATGGCAGGAACGCCGGACAGGTCGTCGCGATGGTAGAAAAATTCCACAAAGATACGGTCGGAGGGATCGGCGCGCGCGTCCTGCCTATCAGCGTTACATTTCCCGCGTTTGGACCTTCGATTTTCCTGGTTTCGGAGCTGACCGGAGAAAACAAGTCTCCGGGCATTGATCTGACCTATCAGCGTGACAAGAAGGAAGGTGGACGATGAAAAACAAACTATTCGCTTTGTTATTGTGCGTGTCGGTTGCGTTCGGGGAAGAGACAAGCGGGCTGCCGCTGCCTGCTTCCAGAAACGTCACTTTGACGTTGGCCGAGTATGACCGCCTGGTCGACCTGGCCAGGAAACAAGCCAAGCTGAGGGAGATGCCACCGCTTCCTTACGCGCTCAAGCGCGCGGAACTCAAGCTGCAAGTGGGGAATGCGTCGGTAATGGGGAGCGTGCTGTTGGAAGGAGAGGTATTCAGCCGCAACGCCACCAAAGTCCCGCTCACCAGCGGCATGACAATTCTCAACGCACACCAGGACGGCAGGGACGTGCCTCTGGAACAGGAAGGGACAAATGCCGTCGCTATTCTGCCTGGACAGTCTGATTTTGCTCTGACTCTGGAGACGGGACTGCCTCTTCAGATCGAAGCCGGCCGCGCGTCTTTCACGTTGCCGGTTCCCTCGGCCGGTAGCGTGAAACTTTCCATGACGATTCCGGGCGACCACTCCATCATGGGAATCAGTTCCGGGCTAATCACAAGCCGGACATCAGAGAACGGGCAAACCAGAATAGAAGCAGCGCTCGCGCCGGGACAGCCGGCGGACATCTGGTGGGCCACCGGCGCTGTGACTACTCCGGTGGCTCCCCGTGAAGTCCGGTTTTTGTCGGACATAAAAACTCTTGTCACGGTAAGCGAATCTGACATGCGCATCGCTGCGCTGGCGGACATTACCGTGGTGCAAGGCGAGCCGGCGCAATTTGCCATCGAGGTCCCCGCGGGATATCAGATCACCGGCGCCACCGGCGCGGCCGTGGAATCGAGCGAGATCCAATCCGGCGTTTTGTTGTTGAAACTCAACAACGGCAAAGCAAAAAGCTACCAGTTCCTCATTTCCATGGAGCGGCCGCTCAGCGATACCAAAGCGGAGACTCCCTTTCTCAGCTTCAAAGACACGCAACGCGAGACCGGAGAGCTTCTGGTAGAAGGCGCGGGCGCCATGGAACTGACCGCGACCGAAGCAGGAAGCCTGAAGCGCATGGACCTGAAAGAGGTCAATCCGTATTTGCGTTCTCTCTCTCGCTTTCCTCTGCAAGCCGCGTTCCGTTATCACCGGCAGCCAAATGAAACGCCGGCTCTGGCGCTGGCGTGGACACGCTTTCCCGAGAGCACGGTGCTGGCTGCTGCGGCCGAGTATGCCGTGGTGACTACTCTGGTCACGTCGGAAGGCCGGTCGCTGACGGAAATCAAACTGATCGTAAAAAACCACGCGCAGCCGTTTCTGAAAGTAAATTTACCCGTCGGAGCCAACATTCTCTCCGCTGAAGTGGCCGGCGAAAAGGTCAAGCCGGTACTGGGTATCGACGGCACTCGAGTGCCTCTGTTGCGCGCGGGTTTCCGCCCGACTGGGGCGTATGAGGTGTCGTTCGTGTTCATGCACTCGGGAACGCCGTTTGCAAAAAAAGGCGGCTCGGAGCTCTCTCTTCCCAGCATGGACATTCCCATCAACGTCTTGCAGTGGGAAGTCTTCCTGCCAGATCAGTACAAGGTAAAAGACTTCAGCGGAGACACGATCGCCATCAACTTGCTGCCGATTCCAATCGTGGATACCAGCGGAGACCGGGTAGTGGGCACACTGGCCAATCTCACACAGCCTTTCACTAACATCAAGGAAAACGAAAGTCTGGACAACCTGGCGCTGTTTGTTCCGGGCGTAGCCACTGACGTGATAACAAAAAGCGGGACCAACAATTCTTACGGGCTGCTTCGGGGACAAATAGGCGGCACCCTCACAGATCCGCAGGGAGCCGTAATTTCCGGCGCACAAGTGAAAGTCACCAGCAGTAATGGCGCTACGCAAACAACAACTACAGACTCCGAGGGGCGATGGGCAGTATCAGGCATGCCTGCGGGCCGCGTGAAAGTTGAAGCCACAGCAATCGGCTTTAAGACCGCGGTCGCAAGAGCCGCAGTCGATGTCGGCCGCGGCGCTGGCATCGATTTGCGCCTGAATGTTGGCGAGGCCATGAGCACCGTAGAGGTTACGGCAGAAGCCCCACTGGTCGACAACACTTCGTCGCAGGTCTCGCGCACTTTTTCTACCAACGAAGCGCAGGGAGCGGGATATGACAGGCACGCCCGTAAGCGCGACGAGAAAAAGCAAGAGACGATGCAGCAGAACCAGGCATCTGCCAACGTCTTCAATCTGCAAAGGCGGGTTGCCGGCGTGCTGCCGGTGCGTGTGGACGTTCCGCGTGCGGGAACGTCATACCGCTTCGCCCGGGCGCTGGTGGTCGACGAGGAAACCAAAGTCAGTTTCAACTACAAGAGCAAGTAAGCAAAGTGGCCGTGAATGTCCAGCGTGCATTCGCGGCTACGTTCTCACCTCACATACTTCGGCTGCCCGCCTTTGCTCCACGGATCGTACTCATGAGCGAAGCGTACGCGGTCTGAAATGGGTGGATGATCATAGAACCAGAAAACCACGAACTTGCTGGGATAGGGATACGAGAGTGAAAGCTCGCCCAGCGTCTGAAAAGAATGCGCGCCGGCTTCCTGGGAATTGGCATTGATCCCATGCGTCACTTCAAGGCCATAGACGTCAGCGTTGTGCTCAAGCTGGCGGCTGACAGTGCTGCCGATGGGTTGCGAGATCGTGCTCAGAATCGAGAAGATCAGGAACAGCATGGGCAGAGCGGCCCAGTCGCTGAGGTCGCGCATGTGCCAGCGCTGCTGGAAACGGGAAAATGTCCATCGTGAAATCACGAAGAGCAGGTAGAAACCAAGCAGCAGGCCCATGACTGTCGCGGTCATTCCGATCACGATGTGGTTCAGGACGTAATGTCCCATCTCGTGGCCAAACACAAACAGGGTTTCCGGTGTGTTGGCCTTCTGGATGGTGTTGTCCCATACGACAACGCGCTTGCTGGAACCGAAACCGGTGACATAGGCATTCAGCGTGGTGACCTTTTCGCTGGCCTTCATCAGGAACATGCGGTCGCGTGGAATCTTGAGCCCGCCACGCTCAGTCACCTTTTCAATGTCGGTGACCAGTTGCGGATTCGTCTTCTCCAGCGGTTCGAACTTGTTGAACAGCGGATCGATCAAGACAGGGGTGATGAAAATGCCGAACACGAAGAGTATTGACACCACGATCCAGGAGTAAAACCACCAGCGGCGGGGACTCTTGCGAATCAGAATAGTCAGAATCCAGAGAATTGGAATCGCAAAAACCAGAGTGACGCCCTGGCCTTTGACCAGGTCGGCAAACCACGAGCCCCAGCTCTGGACAGACAATCCATATCGCAGGCTGATGCTGTGCTGGTAGGCGTCCAGCGGCAAAGAAAGAGCAGTGATCGTCAGCAGAAGCAAGGGAACAAAGATCACGGCCTGGACGAAACGATACTTTGACACGCTCTCCGCCCAATCGCGGTACTTGGCGGCGATTCCAAGATAGAGCAGCGCCAGCAGGAGGATGATCGAATAGACCGTGTCGATGATCAGCAGCTTTCCCCGCAGCTCATACAGCGCCTTTGACTTTGCCAGTTTGTCAGGCGGAAGAGTATAGGCGGTGGTAGGCGCTGGAATGCTCTGGCTCGTCGACTGAACTTCGGGCTGATCTTTGCCTTGTGCGTTCGAATGCAGCGGCATCAGCGATACACATAGAAATAAAAACACAATGGAACCAGCGAACTTCATATACGGCATCTCTCCAGAGGAATCGGCGGAAACGGCAAGATACAAAAAAAGTGCGCGCAGCAGCAACTCTTTGTAGCTGGTTTTTTCGCTTCCGGCATCTAACAACAGGTATTCTCTTAAATTATGCTCCGCTATTTTCGAATGATCAGCCTCCTGGGCCTGGCGGCGATGCTGCTTGGCCTTATGGCATGGTCGCAGCAGAACCCGCAGCGCCTGGTGCTCAAGGACGGTTCCTTCCAGTCCGTCACCAAATGGGAGGTCAAGGGCGACCGCGTGCGCTATTACAGCGCGGACCGTTACACATGGGAAGAGCTTCCGAACGATCTGGTTGACTGGCCGGCCACGGAGAAATACAACCGTGATCGCCTGACGCAGCGCGCAACCGAAGCCGGCCAACTCGTGCGGATGGACGAGGCCGATCGCGAAGCTGATAACGTGCGCTCTCCGCTGGTTGCACCTGGCCTGCGATTGCCCGATGGCGGTGGCGTTTTCGTGCTTGATGACTTCCATGCCGAGCCGCAACTTGTGGAACTGGCGCAGAACGGCGGCGAACTCAATCGCCAGACCGGCAAGAACATTTTGCGCGCGGCCATCAACCCGCTGGCGCTTTCGTCCAAGCAGACGATCGAATTAAAAGGTCCGCGCTCCCCTGTGCAAACGCATGTCGCGCAACCGGCGATTTACGTGAACGTTGCGACCACCGACGATGTGGCACAGGCCATCGTGGCGAAAAACCAACCTAAGAGCGAAGCTCCTCCCGCCGAGCGCTATCGAATTGTTCGCATGGAGCGAAAAAAAAATGTTCGCGTTGTCGGCAACTTGAATGTCGGTTTCACGGGACACATCACGCAAAAGGCCAGTTGGGTCGCCGCAACCAGCACTCAGCTGGGCGATTGGAGCAAACTTACTCCCACCGAGCCGCTTGCTCCCGGCGAATACGCGGTGGTCGAGATGCTGGACCAGAAGCAGGTCAACCTCTTTGTCTGGGACTTTGGCTTCGATCCCGACGCTCCTGCCAACCCGAATCCATGGACCGCGCGGCAGCCTGTTCCGCAGAACACGGCGCCACCGGCGTTGGAGAAGAGGCCGAAATAAGTATTCAGTAATCAGCACTCAGCATTCAGTCGCTGTGATGCTTTTCTGAAATTCCGAACCCGCGTGGCTTGCCGGTGAGGGATCCATACCGCCACCACAAACTCTGGGCAACAAAGTGCAACCTGAAGAATCTCGTAACTATATGGATCTCTCGCTTGGCTTGAGATTGCAGAAAGGGGCTGAATGCTGAGTGCTGACTGCCGATTGCTTTCCTTACCGCAGCACTCCTTGCTGGGCCACGGCGATGTTATCGCGGCTGGCGTTTTTCACCATGTACATCATCTCGTCGGCCTGGCGGATAATCTCGTGCGAACTCTTGGCGTCCTCAGGATAAGTCGCCACTCCCATGCTGCAACGCACGTTGAGGTTCAGGCCCTCTTCGGTAATGAACTGGGTCTTACGCATCATCTCCTGCAGACGGCGGGCCACGACCAGGGCTGCATTCTTGTCGGTCTGCGGCAGCAGGATCACGAATTCGTCGCCGCCATAGCGGAAGGCGTAGTCGATCAGACGGAGTTGTGACTTGATCTTGAAGCCGATCTCCTGGAGCAGCTTGCTCCCGATCAAATGGCCATAGGTATCGTTGACGCGTTTGAAATGGTCGAGATCGAGAAAGATGACGCTGAATTCGTAGCCGAAACGGGCTGAGCGATAGACCTCCGACTCCAGTGTCTTATACAGATGGCGTGCGTTGTAAAGGCCGGTGCAGTCGTCCGTGATGGTCAGTTCCTGGATCTTCTCGACGGCACGCGCGTTATCAATGGCGATCGCGGCATAGTCGCATAGCGCATGCAGGAAGAACATTTCCTGTTCGCCAAAACTTTCCATCGCGCAATTAATGAGCTGGATCACGCCCAGAACTCGGTGTTTGGATTGCAGCGGCACGCAGATGATGGAGCGAGTCTTCCACTTCGTCATCTCGTCAATGCGTTTGGCGAAGCGAGGATCGTTGTAAACGTCGGGAACAATCAACGACTCTCCATGGCGCGCGACCCATCCGGCAATACCTTCGCCGACTTTCAGACGCACTGTCTTTAGCGTATCGGCTGCATCGCCCACGGCAATCGCGAAATAGAGTTCATCTTTCTGTTCGTCCACCATGAGCAGGGACCAGGTGTCCGGACGGAAGAATTCCGCCATTTTGTCCATGATGGTCTGCAGGATGGAGTCGAGGTTCAGCGACGACGTCAGGGTCTTGGCGACATCATTAAAGATGGCGACTTCCTGGAGTTGTCGCTTGGTCCTGCGTTCCGGTACTGCCGCGTCTGTCATTGTGCCCGTAAGTTCCTTATAGCCAAAGGGAAAGAGCGGGGAAACTTTTGCGTATTATATGCTGCCTGTTTTCCAATCAGCAACCCACATTGCTCTGGCAGGTGACTCAAGAGTAATAGTACCTAAGTCCCGGAACCACCGGCTAACCGCTAAAGGGCGCTGTTCGTTTTTAATTTGACACTGCTGGCAGCGTTTCCTATGATGAGCCCCTCACCGAGTTTCAACATGGGCGTGTTTGGCGAGCGTATGCGGCGCGAGCGAGAGATGCGAGGGGTGTCCCTTGAGGAAATCGCTTTGTCGACCAAGATTTCCAAGCGTCATCTCGACGCGCTCGAGCAGGAGAATTTTGACTCCCTTCCCGGCGGTATCTTTAATAGAGGCTTTGTCAGGGCCTATGCCCGTTATCTGGGCATAGACGAAGAACAGGCCATAGCCGACTACATTGCCGCCGACCAACAAGAGCCCCTGCCGGAAGAAAAATTCCCACTCGATGTTCACGTTCGTCCCGATCCCGTAATGAATCCCCGGCGCTCGGTGATGCCGGTGCTGCTTGCGCTGCTCATACTCGGCTGCGTTGCTGCGGGATGGACCTACTGGTTCAAGTATCGGCCAACGCACCAAGCCAGGGTCCCAGCCAGTTCCGAGGCTCCTGCGCCGCCGTCGCCAGCTCTGGCACAGCCATCGCAAACCGCTCCACCTTCAGAGCCAGCCACTGCCTCCGACAGCCCCCAAGCCGCATCTGGTTCTCCTGCCGTGACCGAAGTCGCCAGTCCGTCCTCGGTCAGTCACGATCGGTTTACCGTGGTCATCAAAGCCCGAGAGCAATCATGGGTTTCCATCAAGGCTGACGGACGAACCGTGACTGAACGCGTCTTGACCGCCGGTGAGGAGCAAGCTACAACCGCGGCCAAGGAGATCATGCTTACCGTCGGGAACGCCGCGGGTGTGGACGTCAAGTTCAACGGCACTCCCCAGGGCGCGCTGGGAACGAAGGGCACGGTCCGTACCCTCACGTTTACGCCCCAGGGACCGGAAAGAATCGGTGCTGTACCTCAACGCGGTCCCCGTTTACAATGATTTGCAGCCCCTTTCGCACTCGAAAAAGCCCCATTCGGCTGCTTTTCCGCTCTGGGCAGCGTCAATACGTTGTCCTTGGGCAAGTTCCTCAGTAGTCTGCTTGGGCTACTTGAATAGTCCCCGAAGCGGGAATTTGAAATAGGAGGAAGCTACATTGGCTTCACGGGAACGTTTTTTATTTACCTCCGAGTCGGTCACAGAAGGCCATCCGGACAAGATTGCTGACCAAATTTCTGACGCCATCGTGGATGCGTGTCTTACCGACGACCCAGAGAGTCGCGTGGCCTGTGAGACCTTGACCGCCACCGGCCTGGTGGTGATTGCGGGTGAAATCACAACCAAGACCTATGTGGATTTCCAGAAAGTCGTCCGCGGCGTGGTCCAGTCTATTGGCTATGACAATGCACTCTACGGTTTTGACTCTAATACCTGCGCGGTAATCTCCAGCATCAACAAGCAATCGGGCGACATCGCCATGGGCGTCGATACCGGTGGCGCCGGCGACCAGGGCATGATGTTCGGCTATGCGACGAACGAGAATGAAGACTACATGCCCACGCCGATTGCGCTGGCCCACAAGCTGACGCAGCGGCTTTCTACAGTCCGCAAGAACGGGATGCTTCCTTACCTGCGGCCAGATGGTAAGTCCCAGGTAACGGTGGAATACGGCCCGAACCACAAGCCAAGACGGATCGATGCCGTGGTCATCTCCACTCAACATGCTGAGACGATCGACAACAAGAGCCTTCGCGCCGACATTCTCGAACACGTAATCCAGGCAGCTCTTCCCGCCCATCTTCTCGACGCAGATACCAAATACCACATCAATCCAACCGGACGCTTCGTGATCGGCGGGCCCATGGGCGATAGCGGACTCACCGGCCGCAAGATCATTGTGGATACCTACGGCGGCATGGGACGTCACGGCGGCGGCGCCTTCAGCGGCAAAGATCCGACCAAGGTTGATCGCTCCGCGTGTTACATGGCGCGCTACATCGCCAAGAACATTGTGGCTTCCGGCCTGGCCGAGCGTTGCGAAGTGCAGCTTGCTTACGCCATTGGCGTGGCCGAGCCGGTCAGCGTTCTGGTCGATACCTTCGGTACCGGAAAAATCGCCGAAGACAAGCTGGAGCAGCTGGTGCGTGACAACTTTAAGCTCACGCCCAAGGGGATCATCGAGTCTCTCAACCTGCGCCGACCGATCTACAGGAAAACTGCTGCCTATGGGCACTTTGGCCGCAAGGATCCCGACTTTACCTGGGAAGCTACGGACAAAGCCGCAAAACTGCGGGAGCAGGCAGCGGGACAGAATGCCAGCAAAGTGGGCGCCAGCCGATAGGCGCCGGGTCTCCCAAGTTACAACCAAGAGACGTGGCAGTGCCACGTCTTCAACCTCAACAAGCTTATGGCGAGTAAGACACGCAGACAGGAAAATATGGCAACCTCCGCAATGAACCAAGTTTCGTCCGACATTAAGAGCATTGATCAGGCAGATCTGGGCAAGCGCCGCATCGAGTGGGCCAACCAGTCCATGCCCGTGCTGCAAAGCATCCGCAAAGAGTTCATCAAGAACCAGCCGTTGAAGGGCATCCGCATCTCGGCTTGCCTGCACGTGACCACCGAAACCGCCAACCTGGCGATTACCCTGCGCGATGGCGGAGCGGACGTGGTGCTCTGCGCCTCGAATCCACTCTCCACCCAGGATGATGTGGCGGCTTCGCTGGTGCGCGATTACAGCATCTCGGTCCACGCGATCAAGGGCGAGGACAACGATACCTATTACAAGCACATTCTCTCCGCGCTCGACCACAAACCGCACCTCACCATGGATGACGGCGCGGACCTGGTCAGCGTCGCGCTGACCAAGCGCAAGGACGTGGTCGAAGGCATCATCGCCGGCACGGAAGAGACTACGACCGGCGTAATCCGCCTGCGGGCGATGGCGAAGGACGGTGCTCTGCGCTATCCCATCATCGCCGTGAATGACGCGCTGACCAAACACATGTTCGACAACCGCTACGGCACTGGGCAGTCTACCCTCGACGGTGTCATCCGCTGCACCAATACGCTGATTGCCGGCTCCAAGTTCGTGGTTGCCGGTTACGGCTGGTGCGGACGCGGTCTGGCTTCGCGTGCCCGTGGCCACGGGGCCGATGTAATCGTGACGGAAATCGATCCCACCAAGGCGATTGAAGCGGTGATGGACGGTTACCGCGTCATGTCGATGGCAGAAGCGGCGAAGATTGGCGACATCTTTGTCACCGTCACCGGCAACAAGAACGTGATCGCGCGCGAGCACTTCGAACTCATGAAAAACGGCGTGGTGGTTGCGAACTCCGGACATTTCAACGTAGAGATTGATATCCCCGCGCTCGAAAAGATGGCGTCATCCAAGCGCCAGACCCGCGAGTTCGTGGACGAATACGCCATGAAAGACGGACGCAGAATCTACCTGCTCGGCGAAGGCCGCTTGATCAACCTCGCCGCCGCCGAAGGTCATCCCGCTTCCGTGATGGACATGAGCTTCGCCAACCAGGCGCTCTCTTGCGAGTATCTGGTCAAAAACCATAAGAGCCTCGAACCCAAGGTTTATGCCGTTCCCGAAGAGATGGACAAGAAGATCGCCCGCCTGAAACTGGAATCCATGGGCGTAAAGATCGACCGCCTCACTCCGGAACAGGAAGAGTACCTGGCAAGCTGGAGCGAAGGAACGTAAGCGGTCCGCTTTCAGTTCACAAAACGGCGGCGCAAGCCGCCGTTTTTTATTGTCTGCACCAGCAGTAACTACATATTGAGTTAGATCGTGAACCGCGATATCATCTGCCGAACCTGAGGTGACAAATGGCATCCTATGCTTCTGCTCCTTCCGCTCCGGTCGCTTGCTGCGATGGCGACAAAATGATCGTTCCCCAGGGCGCGCTGCTGCCCACGAACATCTGCATCAAGTGCGGAGCGCCGGCGAACGGCAAGCCGCTCAAGAAGAATTACTATTGGCATCCGCAATGGATCTATGTATTGGTCCTGATCGGGGTCCTGATCTATGCCATTGTTGCCATGGTCGTCAGAAAGCAACAGTTGTTGTATCTGCCTCTTTGTGAAGAACACGCCGCCCGCCGCAAACGCATGATTCTGATTGGCTGGGGTCTTATCGCCGCCGGCATTGCAGCGATATTTTTGATGCCGGCCGTTGGAGACAACGCCGCCGGCGCTCTGGTCCTCCTGATGTTCGCTTTGTTGATTGCAGGCATCATCGTCGGAATCATCGGCGTAAAGCTCATCAGGCCGACTTTCATTGATGCCAGTTACGGTTCCTATTCAGGAGTATCTCGCGCATTCCTCGACCAACTGCCGCGCGCCGTCAATGCTACCGCCATGCCAACCGGCATGCCTCCTCCGATGGCAAATTTCACGCCTCCCGGAGGAACAGGAACGCCGCCTCCGCCGAAAGTGATGTAAGTTAGCGGCCTATGAGATTTGCCAAGATCGTCTTTTGGATTGCTTGCATTTGGGGTGTGCTTGTGCTCACTCCGCTCTTCTTTATCTACGACAAGATCGGCCAACAGGACCCGCCGCCGGTCACGCATCCCGGTTTCTACTACGGCTTTGTGACGGTCGCACTGGCATGGCAGTTGGCTTTCATGGTGATTGCCGCCGATCCGGTCCGCTATCGCGGCATAATGATTCCGGCGATGGTGGAGAAATTCGGCTATGCGGCCGCAATTGCCGTCCTATATCTTCAGGGGCGCATTCATCCGGCGGATCTAACGTTCGGCGCAACCGATCTGCTCCTGGGTCTGTTATTTGTGGCGGCTTTCATCAAGACTAAAGCTGCGGTTGGCTCGTAAGTTTGGGACAGTCACAGCACTACAATGCTGATTCCCTTGTTTCCTCTCCCCAGATCAAAATCCTGCTTCCATTCTGGATAGCGCTTCAGCAGCTCCCAGGTGGCTTCGTCAGATACGCGCCAGTCCTCGCCGGCAATGAACCCTCGGACTGATCCTTCGGCGGCCAGGCGGCGCAACTCTTTTTGCAGTTCGTTGCGTAGGACACCGCCAACGCCGCTAGATCCATAACCATGTACCAGCTTGAGTGCCTTGGCGCCCTGCTCGCGCGCTCTGTGGAGTTCATGTTGCATGCGCAGTCGCGCCTCGTCCACACGGGGCATTCCTTCTTCCAGGTTTACGATTCTCATGGGCACGGCTTTGCGGGACATGATTGGTGAGTGTAACCCGCAATCCGCAGCGCGCTCTGGCCTTTCTTCCTGTCATTGGGTGACCTGCGCGATATCAATTTTTCTGCGCTATCGTGGTGCGGGCCCACGACCCTATCGTCGAGCGGCCTCCACGCTCCGCGTAGGGTCGGCGCCGGTCCATGTCACGTCGGCTGTGGGACCATAGCTGGGCGGCACGGGCTTGCCCAAGAGCCGCAGATAGCCGCTGAGCTGTGTCCGATGGTGCGCTGTATGCAGCACCCGGCGCCAGAAGATCCATATGCGCTGGCGCCGAACGTCAAAAAATGGGACTACCTCAAGCCACCAAGGCTCGTCGCGGTCCGCCAGGCGCGCCAGTCTGGGACGACATAGCTCTTCATTGCGCCGGCAAAACGCGGCTGGTATCAGTTCTTGCGGCAATAGTGCTTCCGCGGCAGGCTCGTCGGGCAATCCGATAAACCCACCAAAGAACCGGCGCTCGGAAAGAATCTGGTGTTTCATTATGTCAGCCACCGTGGAAGAGCGCTCGTCGGGTTTGAATCCCATGTCCTCAACGCTGAACTGCCGCCAGACGGTGACAACCTTACTGGTCTCGCTGGCGTAAGTGTCGAGGAGGTGCTGAAAAATCGGGTGCGAAGCGCGTGGAACTTCGCTCTCAGGAATGGCGGTGTACTCGTATTGCATTGCCATGAGGAGATTGTAGTTCCTTTCTAAAGTCGCGACTTGACGCTTTTTCTGAAATCTCGAAGCGAAGCGAGAGATCCATATACCGAAAGAGACCTGAAGGATGACATGATTGTCGCCGCGAGGTTGTCGTTGTTATATGGATCCCTCACCGGCAAAACCCGCTGGTTCGGGATTTCAGAAAAAAGCATTTATGATCTTTCTCTATGAAACAGATTGCTGCATGGGCCTTAGACACTGCTAACCGCCGGGGCGCGAGCTACACCGATGTTCGCGTGGTTGACGACCGTCACCGCTCGCTGGCCACAAAGAACGGCAAGGTCGGACACGCGGCCAGCTCCGAGTCGTTAGGCATGGGAGTGCGCGTGCTGGTGGACGATTCCTGGGGCTTTGCCTCGACCGACGATCTTTCCCGCCAGGCTATCGAGCGCACCGCTGCGGAGGCGGTCGAGATAGCAAAGGCATCGGCCACGGTGAAAGAGAGTCCTGTACAGCTGGCTCCGGAGCCGGCGGTCCAGATCGAGTGGGCCACTCCCTGCAAGATTGATCCGTTCAGCACCTCGGTGGAGCAGAACCTGGAGCTGCTGATCAGCGTTGACCGGGAATTGCTCGCCGTGAAGGGCCTTACTCTAGCGGAGAGTTCCATGAACCTGGGGCGCTACGAGCAGTGGTTCTATTCGAGCGAGGGTTCTGACATCCATCAGACCAAGGTGATTACGGGCGCTGGATTTGCCGCGTACTCGTTCCAGGGTACGGAGATACAGAAACGCTCATATCCGAATTCCTTCGGCGGACAGTACCAGACCAAGGGCTACGAGCTGATTGACGAGCTCAAGCTGGTGGAGAATGCCCGCCGCATTGGCGAGCAGACGGTAGCGCTGCATTCGGCGGAGCAGTGTCCGCAGGGTAAGGGGAATCTAGTGCTGGATTCGTCGCAGCTCGGCTTGCAGATACACGAGTCCATCGGCCATCCCATTGAATTGGACCGCGTGCTGGGCATGGAAGCCAATTTTGCCGGGACGTCATTCCTGACCCTGGAAAAGCTGCGCAAGCTCAAGTACGGCAGCGACTTGGTAAACGTTGTCGCCGACGCCACGGAAGTGCACGGCCCGGGCCTGGGCACTTTTGCTTACGACGATGAAGGTGTCAAAGCGCAATGCACGCCGATCATCAGCAGCGGACTCTTTACCGGATACATCTCCTCCCGCGAGACGGCGCATACCATCGGGGAGAAGCGCTCGAACGGGACCATGCGGGCCGAAGGCTGGAACCGTATTCCGCTCATCCGCATGACGAACATCAGCATTCTTCCGGGCAAGAAGCCGCTTACCCTCGACCAACTCATAGCCGGTACTGACGACGGCATCTTCATGCAAACCAACCGCTCGTGGTCAATTGACGATAAGCGCTATAACTTCCAGTTCGGCTGCGAGATTGGCTGGGAAATCAAAGGCGGCAAGCTCGGCCGCATGTTCAAGAACCCATCGTATTCAGGAATTACGACCGAGTTCTGGAACTCCATGGACGCGATCTGCTCGCGCGATCAGTGGACGCTCTGGGGCACCCCAAACTGCGGCAAAGGCCAGCCCATGCAGACCATGGGCACAGGACACGGAGCGTCACCAGCGCGGTTTAGAGAGGTGAAGATCGGGACTGCGTATAAGGGAAATTGATTGCTTTATTCTGCAATCTCGAAGCGAAGCGAGAGATCCATATATCTGTCAAGAATGTTGCCTATGAGGATGGAGTCTCTGCGCAACCTGCCTAACGCTGTGCGACGTGTGCCGTTCAATCACTAGTTTTCGAGCCGACACTAGCTACTTTCTCTTCTTTGCTTTCTTCGCCGGAGCAGGTTTCTTCTTGACTGGCGGCTTTTTCTTCGCAGCGGGCTCGGCCTTTTTCGGGGGTGGTGCCGCTTTCTTTGCTGGCGGAGCAGCTTTTTTCGCTGCAGCAGCAGGCGCAGGCTTTTTTGCTTCTGGTGCAGCTGGCGCTGGCGCTGGCGGAGGCGCGGCAGCGGGCGGCGGAGCAGCCACTGCTTTGGGCTTGCGTCCGCGACGCTTCGGGCCTTGATCGCCAGCCACGGCTTCTCCTGCGGCTTCTTTTTTGGGAGCGCGTCCGCGACGTGGCGGAGGCGGTGGCGGAGGCGGCTCCGGCGGAGAGTACGGCTCCAGGAATTTTACGATCTCGGTATGGCTGCGCAGCTTGCCATCAAGCAGCAGCAGGAACGCTTCGTCCAGAATCTTTCGGTACTCCGGATGGTCCGGCGTGATCCGCATCTCCGGCATTTCCGGTAAGGGAAGTTTCTGCCGGACGAGCGGCCACTTAGTCAGGAAATTTTTGAGCTTCTGCTCCACTGCCGCCGGACGCGACGTGATCGCCGCGAACAGCATGGCTTCCGGCTTGCTTTGCATCAGGAATTTCCAGGTCTGCGAAGGCAAGGCCACGTTTTTTGCGGCGAGATGCTTGGCGAAGTCTTTAGCGTCATCTTCGATCCGGCGCCAGCGCTCGACAAAGCCCTTGTTGGGAATCTGCCGCTGCATGGCCGAGATATCTTTGTCGCTCAGCTTGTGCGTCAGGAAGTACATGACGATGGTGCTGGCGTCAGGGTTCAGGCCGACTTCCTGCATCTGCTGCTTGACCTTGGCCATCTGCGTGAGGCCGGAAGAATCAACTTTTGCCAGCGAGAGATGCGGCGCCAGGACTTTGAGCAATCCTTCCTTTTCCAGCGCCTTCAAGACTTCGACTGGATTGTCTTCATGCGCGAGCTGCTCAACTTCATGGCCCAGGGCGCGGTCGGAGACACTTTCAATGTAGTTGTTTTCCTTGGCTGCGTCATAGCGCGCCTGAGTGCGCTCTTCCAGCGTCCAGTGGAAGCGAGTCGCCAGACGAGTGGCGCGGATCAGCCGCGAGGGCTCTTCATAAAACGCGTAGTTGTGCAGGATCCGCAGGACCTTGGCCTCGATATCGGCCATGCCGTTGAAAGGGTCGGTGAGCAGGCCACGCGAGCCGGGATTCAGTGAAAGCGCCATGGCGTTGACGGTGAAGTCGCGCCGGCGCATGTCGTCATAGATCGTGCCAGGGACAATCTCAGGTGCACGGCCCGGCTTCTCATACTTTTCCGAGCGCGTTCCGGTGATCTCGGCGCGAACGTTGCCGGGCAGAAGCAGCATGAGGGTACGGGTGGTTTCGTCCTCGGCTTCAATCTTCGCGCCGGCTTTTTCGAAGTCCTTGTGGAGCTTGAGGGCGTTCCCCTGAACAGAGAAATCAAGGTCGCGAATGATAAAGCCGCTGAGGATGTCGCGGACGGCGCCACCCGTCAGAAAGACGTTCATGTCGTGCGCGCGTGCCACGTCGGTCACGAGCGTGAGGGCTCGCTGCTGGTCCGGCGTGAGCCGGGTTTCCATTAGGTAGATAAAGTCTGCCATCTGGTCTTAGGGCTGCGCCGCCGCAGGCACACCAATACTGCCCCGGTGTGAACCAGGCGAATCAAACCGTTCTCCTAGGTTTCCCGTAAGTTGCACTTTATACAAGACTTAGACGCCAACTGCGAGGCCGAGAGCAAAACAGACACGATACCATAAAGGTTAACCTTTTGGCTACTCCCGATTCAGAAACTCGTGATGACATCCTGGATGCTCCCGCAATCGTGCGAGAATCAAGTTTCCATATGGCTTCAAGCCACAAGAAGGTGATTGTCCGTAAGTTGGGTCGCGATTCGCTCAGCGGATACGTGTCCCCCGCCAATTTCATCGTGGAAGGACAGCTGGAACTGCTGAATCCCGCAGGCAAAGTCGTACTGATCGACATGAAGGAGATCAAAAGCGTGGAGTATGTGCGGGATTTTTCTGAGTCCAGCGGCGCGTCACGCAAGACGTTTACCACCCGTCCCCGGACTGACGGTCTGTGGGTGCGGTTGAAGTTCGTTGACAACGACATTCTGGAAGGCATGATGGCCAATGAGCTGACGCAGATCATCCCTGAGGGATACCTAATCACCCCACCGGATACGCGAGGGAACGTGCAGCGGGTGTTTGTGCCCAAGTCGTCCCTGGAAGAGATGCGGGTGCTGGCCGTGATTGGGCGCCAGCAGCCGCGCGGCAAGGCACCCGACGATACGCAGCAACCCAAACTCTTTATTGAACCGTAACGATTTTGCTCTGGCCGCCGCTTACGTCCATTTACAATCACGCTTCAAGCACGGTCAGGATTTGTACTCATGAAACTCCAGGACATTGCCAGCCAACTCGGCGCGCGGCTCGATCCGCCGGACGCAAACGTGGAAATCACCGGACTCGCGGCAATTGACTCCGCGCAGGCCGGACAGCTGGCGTTCATCGCCAACCCAAAGTATTCGGCCGCCGCCCAAACCACGCAGGCGTCCGCCCTGATTGTGGACGAGCAGTTCCCGGTGCTTCCCAAGCCTACCCTGCGGACGAGGAACCCGCAGTTTGCGTATGCCCGCGCTCTGCGGCTCTTTTACCAGACCCGAGCCTACGAGCCGGGAATCCATCCCACCGCGGTGGTCCATCCGAAGGCGCAGATTGGCAAGAATGCTTCCATCGGACCCTACGTCACGATTGATTCCGGCGCGGTGATCGGCGACAACTGCACGCTGCTGCCACACGTGGCGATTTATCGCGATGTACAGATCGGCAACAACTTCTTTGCTCATTCTCACGTGTCTGTCAGAGAGGGTTGTGTGATCGGCAACAACGTTCTGCTGCACAATGGGGTTGTCGTAGGCGCCGACGGTTTCGGTTTTGCAAAAGACGACAGCGGCAAGTGGTACAAGATTCTGCAGACCGGCAAGGTCGTGGTCGAGGACGACGTTGAAGTCCAGGCCAACGCTTCCATCGATCGTGCGAGCCTGGGCGAGACACGGATCGGGCGCGGCGTGAAGATTGACAGCTTCGCGCACATAGCTCACAACTGCGTGGTGGGAGAAAACACCATGTTGTGCGCGCAGGTAGGCCTCGCGGGATCCACGGAGATTGGTCGCAACGCGATCCTGGCCGGACAAGTCGGCGTCGCCGGACATTGCAAGATCGGCGACAACGTGGTCATTACAGCGCAAAGCGGTACGCACGGCGACATTCCTGATGGCTCCATGGTCAGCGGCTCGCCGGCGTTCGACCACAAACAATGGCTGCGCAGCACAGCCGTTTTTAGTAAGCTGCCAGAGTTGGCCAGGGCGCTACGCTCCAAACCGGGAAAGAAAGACTGAGCAGTCGAACTCTCGGTTCTCAGCACATTGATTTCAAGGGCACTATGGAAACGGGAAAATCCGAAGCTAAGAAGCCAATCCGCGTGCTCTTGCTCGATGACAGGAAGGACAATCTCCTGCTGCGCTCCGCGATTTTGCGCCAGCATGGCTATGAAGCGCTGACGGCGGAATCCGTGGAAGACGCTGAAGTGCACCTCGGAGCGATTGATATTGCCGTGCTTGACTACCATCTGGGAGCGGGCAAATTCGGCACCGAGGTGGCCCAGTCTCTGCGTGACAAGCGTCCGGAAGTGCCGATCATCATTCTTTCCGCCACGCTGGAAAGAAAGTTTGGCGGCGTCGAAGACATGCACCTGCTGAAGGGTTACAGTTCCGTCGACGACCTGCTGGCGGCGCTTCGGTCCTTTGAGGCAAAACGCCGCGGCAAACCGGTGGTAGTTGACGCGCGTGATTTTTTTTACTCGCGCATCGCCATGGCCATGGGCGAAGACGTGGTGCTGGAAGTGCTGGACCGCGAAGGCGTATGGCAGTACGTGAACGAGTTCTTTGCCCGCCTGTATGACAAAAAACGCAGCTGGTTTCCCGGCAAGAACCGCTTTGAGGAATTTCCGGAACTGGGAAACGATTGGAAAGAGATCATCCGCACCGTCGCCGACACGCGTGAGACCTACGTGGACCGCAGCTTCCATGGTCTGCCCTACCTTCCAAAAAAGAACGACCGGTGGAATTGGAACATCCTGGTCTTTCCACTCAAATTGCACGACAACCGCAACGGCGCGGTGCTCAGCGCCCGGATCATCGAAAAGAAATGAAGACCGCCAGGTTTTGTCTGATGCTCCTGCTCTCGCTTGCGGCGCTCACCGGCTGCAAGTCTCGCGTGATTAAAGTTTCAGTGGTCAACGCCAGCGCACAGCCGGTGACCAACATAGCGATTGATTATCCGGGAGCCACGTTTGGGATTTCGACCCTGGCGCCGGGAAAAAGTTTCCTTTACTCCATCAAGCCGTTGGATAGCGGCCCGCTGAAGATAGAGTTCACCGACGCGGCGGGCAAGCGCCATTTGGCGTCGCCTAACACTCTGCACAAAAATGATGAAGGCTCGCTGGTCATCAAATTGACGCAGGACGCGGTAATCACTGAGCCGAACATAGCCTCGCGTTGATGCTTCGCATCAGGAATTTCTTTGCTAGCCTCGGCACCAAAGCGCGTACAATTCGTGCGATCCCAAAACTTCCTTATCGATACGCAGGAGGATTTCATGCCGGAAGATCGCGAACTGGAACCACAAGAGCAACAACATCATCATCACAACTGCGGCGATCTGTTTGGATGCGGTGAAGAAAAGGGCACGGGCGTAGTTCGTGAAGACATCAAAGATGTGGCAGTCACCCGCCGCGCTGCTGACCGGCTCTTACACATGGATGAAGTGGACCAGGAAGCGTTCGACGGCTATCTGAGTGCCCGCGGTCATGCGCGCCGCATGTTGCTGAGAAGCAGTGGTTTTATGGGCGTGCTGGCTGCCGTGGGGCCGTGGTTTGCCCATCTGGCCTATGCGGACCAAAAGAACGCCAGCAACAAGAAGCAGGCCGACAAGCACGCCGATAAAGACGAGGGCCGCGTTCATGTTGTAGAGTCCAACAACCAGACGGTGCACCTGGGAGTGTTCGACACCACACTCGCGCCAATCCTGACAATTGATTCCGGCGATACGGTCAGCTATCCGAATACGTGGTCGCACTTTCTCAACCAGTTGCAGCCAGGCGTTCCAGTGGACAAACTGGCAGAGCTGCGCAAGGGCAATCCCGGACGAGGGCCGCACTCGATCGTTGGCCCGATTGCGGTAGCCGGCGCGGAACCGGGAGATGTTCTGGAGATCCGGTATAAACGCCTGCGTCCATTCCCTTGGGGCGCGGTGTTCAATAACCCCGGTTCTCTGGGAACTGGATTGCTCGCACAGGATTATCCGCAGGGCCAGGTCAAGTATCTGGACCTCGATCTGAAGAACATGAATGCCGCATTCAACCAGAACATCAAGATTCCGCTCCGGCCGTTTCAAGGCACGCTCGGTGTTGCGCCGCCCGATGGATACTACCCACCGGTCGCGCCGGGTGTCACGAGCTCCGTGCCGCCAGGTCCGCACGGAGGCAACGTGGACTTGAGCGAGATGGCGGAAGGCTCAACCATGTTTATTCCGGTATGGAAGCCAGGCGCTCTGATTTTCACTGGCGATTCTCACGCTGTGCAGGGTGACGGCGAAATCAACCTTTCCGCGCTGGAGACCCGCATGCAGGAGATGCGCATCCAGGTCGTTCTTCATAAACAGAAAAACTTCAGCTGGCCCATCGCAGAGACGCCAACGCACTGGATTCTTTTGGGACTGGACAAAGATTTGAATGTCGCTATGACACTCGCGGCCCGCAACGCAATCAAGTTCCTGGCAACGCGCGCAGGATTAACTGAGCTGGATGCGTACGCGCTCTGCAGCATCGCCGTTAGCTTCCGCGTTACTCAGGTTGTGGACATTGTGCGAGGCGTCCATGCCATGATTCCCAAGAGTCTGTTTGAGGGAGAATTGCGGCAAAAGATCGCGGTGGTCTAAATCCTGCTCCGCTACTCAAGTGCCGCCATGCTGCTTGAGGTATTCGACCACTTCTTCAAATTGGCGAACCACCACTGCGTTTTGGGCATGCCCAGCCTTCAAGATGGCCAGTATTGGTCCTTCCGGGGCTAACTTGCCGTCTGCCACTAACGCCGCGAGCTTGGCATCAGAACTCTTTTCCATGTCATGCAGTGCTTGCTGACGCATCTCTATGGCCAGCCCCATTGCGGTCTCGCCGTTCTTGCTTCGCAAGTTGGGGGCCGCACCGGCCTCAACCAGAAATTTCACGATTTCGAAATTCCCCGGCGAATGCGCCGCGTTCATGAGCATGGTGTTACCAAACCCGTCCTGATCGTCAATGCCGGCGCCATGTTCCAGGAAAAGCTTGCACATCGCAATGCTGCGATGGCCGGCGCTCTGTGCGGGTGTCCAACCGTCAGCGTGTCGCAGGGTGGGATTTGCGCCTGACTCCAGCAGGGCCTTTGCGGCTTTAAAGTGGTTGCCGAGCACTGCGGTCAAAAGGAAGGTGTTGCCCTCACGGTCCTTGCTGTCTACTGGGATACCGCTGCTCACCAATAGACGAATTACATCTGGATCGTCCCACGAAATCGCTTCTTCCACATATGCTTGGCCGTGCTTTCGAACGTTCCAGCCACGATGAATTAACTTGCGCAATCTACCAGCAGTAATGAAAACCCACTGCTGTATGTTGATAGCGTCATCTATCGCAGTTTCCAACTTGTTGATCTCTGGGTTAACCAGGCAGAAGTCGTCAATCTGTCGAGTGCGCCCAGGTTCGCTGACAATGGTCGTCGCCTTGGGGCCATCGTCTATACACCACTTTCCCTGGCGAGGCTGTAAACCAAAATAGTCCATCGCCTCAGTTTGTAGAACTAGATCTTCAACAGCTTGTTTCGATATTTTGGATGTTGCTTTACCTTTTACCCGGACAGAAGAGTCCCCGCTGTAGACAACACTGCCATCGCCAAAAATGGTGACACTGTACCGCGGACAGGTGCCATAGCATCCGTGGCGTGTCAGTGTGATTTTGGTTTCGGCAAGTCGATCACTCGACGGGAAAGAAGACGATTGCCCGAAACATGGAGTGTTGTGAGACAGGGAAGTGCCCAACAATATGAAAGCGACGACGAACGGGCGCAGAATCATGGCCCCTTTCCCAGAAAGCAAATATTCACAGTACCTTTAAAGATAGTCTATCTTCTATCCTCAGGAAGCGCGCTGTTGATCACGTCGTGAACGGCCTGCATGAGCTCTTCACGCGACTCATACGACTTGGGATCCATCGGCGGATGAAAGACCACGGTCGCGGTGCCGCCCTTTGCGACCATGCTGCCTTTGGGCATCATTTCATAGGTGCCGAGCATGGTGACCGGCACAATGGGGATTCCTGTTTCAATCGCAAGATGAAACGGACCTTTTTTGAAGGGAAGCAGCCGTCCATCCGGTGAGCGTGTGCCCTCGGGATAGACCGTCATGTTGATCCCGTGACTCATCACTTCGCCGGCTTTGCGGATACTCTGAATTGCGGCATCTCGATTCTCGCGTTCCACCGGGACAAGGGACGCCATGTCCAAGGCCTGAGAAAGAATGGGAATGCGCCATATTACTTTCTTCGCCAGGGCCGACGTTCGCCGCGGGATCAGCGGAATCAGGATCGTCGGGTCCAGGTTCGAAACATGGCTCGACATGAAGATATATGTGCCTTTGGGATCGAGCTTATCGAGTCCCGCCGTCTTGATTCTTGTCCCAGTCAGCCAGACGCTGGAGCGGACAAGCTTCATCGCCAGCCAATAGAGAAAATCAACCTTCTGGGAAATGAAGGTCCAGGGGAAAGCGATCAGGGCTGCGAGGGGAACGGCAACCATCAGATACAAGACAGCAATCCCGGTGCGCAAAAATCCAATCATGCGCGCTGTCCGCTGCTCAACGACTCCAGCTCCCGCGGCAGCTTTTCATAAATGCCGCCAAATCCGCCGTTGGAGAGGATGGCAACCACATCTCCTTCACGCAGCTCGGGCGCCACAGCCTTGACGATGGCGTCCGCGTCCGCGAACTCGCGGGCCTTTTTGCCTTGTCTCTTCACGCCGAGCACAAGGGAAGACACCGTGAGCCGTTCTTTCTCAGGGATTGCTTCCGGCTTGAAGATACTACTGACCAC
>WNFI01197069.1_pt1 | contig 31921 bp, 35 predicted proteins | sample 5400471 | NCBI WGS metagenome assembly WNFI01 (sample SAMN13153348, study PRJNA577476) | soil metagenome | isolation source: 100 cm saprolite on Douglas fir-dominated hillslope | place: USA:California | collected 2013-09-17 | reverse complement strand
TCGAAACTGCTGCCACCCGTAGGTGTCTGGACCGTGTCTCAGTTCCAGTGTGGCTGATCATCCTCTCAGACCAGCTACCCGTCTTAGCCTTGGTGAGCCATTACCTCGCCAACTAGCTGATAGGCCGCGAACTCCTCTTCTAGCGTCAGGCCTTGCGGTCCCTGACTTTAGTATGATTCTCATGCGAGAACCAACCACATGCGGTATTAATTCGCCTTTCGGCGAGCTATTCCCCACTTGAAGGTAGATTGTTCACGTGTTACGCACCCGTTCGCCGCTGAACTTCAATTGTATTGCTACAACTAAAGTCCCGCTCGACTTGCATGTCTTAACCACGCCGCCAGCGTTCATTCTGAGCCAGGATCAAACTCTCCGAAAAGAGAGTTCAGAACCTAGTGATTCTTGAACTACTTATATTTGCACAAACTTTTCAGTTTGTGACTAACTTATTGAATTTTGATTGGGGCTCCAATCAATCGCACAAAGTAAATTTCAAAGAGCTGTTTTCCTTTTGAGGGAAAGATTTCGAATAAGACATTCTGCGCTGCTCTCGTCAAGAGTTTTTCAAAACTTTTTTCAAAAATCTTTTCGAAAGAACATAGAAGCTATCGAACTTTTCCTTCACCGCGGCAGCTCTTTTGAAGTCGCCGTTTAGTGAAGGGAGGTGGGAAAGTGCTGACCGTGGACTCTTTATCAAGACCTTTTTGGAAAATAATTCTGCGCTATCTGTATCATATTTATTATAAGTTAGTTATGAAATTTAAATGTGACAGCAAGGTAACAATTATTTGAGAGGTTTTTCGTCGAAAAAAACCTCAGAAGCTTTTCGCCGAGCGACAAACAGTGATTGTATTTGTTTTTTAAATACAGTCGAAACTCCCAGATATTTTCAGCTAGTCGAAGTTTCACTTATTCCGCACCGCGTGCGCGCTCAGCAATTACTTTGATTTGGCCGTAATTGGGGTTCTCGTGAGACCTATTACGGGCATTATAAAACCAACCTTCCGTGCTTTCCGGGTCTTTCGCTGAGTGTGCCAGCGGTGCATGCGGCCCGATTGTACTGCAGTCAATTTTCACTTTCTGACGAGCCAACCTTTCTTATCCCTTTTTGAGATTTTCTGGAGCGGCCCATAAATTAGATATGATGAGCATTTATCTAGAGTCGCTGGCGGGCTATTTCCAGCTAAGTACCTAACAGAAAAATCTATACTTCTGGATACTAAATAGCCCCGTTTGTCATAAGAAATTATTATCTTACGTTTTCCCTATACCCTACCGTGTACGTCCGTAGTTTTATTATCGGGCAAAGTCCTGTTTGAGCGGGATTGGGCAACCGATTTGGGGACAATTACACGCATAGGGCAAATCGGTCGCCCGGGCTTTGAAGGCATCAGGTTGAAGACGATTCACGACCACCCCGAGAAAATGAACTGCCTCAATCCTTCCGAATTGTCATGTCAGGTAAGCCCAAGCCCGTTAACGTCCCATCAATCATACGGGACTGTGACCGGCTCTTAAGCACCGCTTAGTAACGCGGAGTATGTGGCCGCCTTCGGGCGCACGCGTTTCCCTCGAGCAACAATTTCGCCCAAACCCACAATGAACTATGGCAATCTGATGTAGGCCGAGTGGATATGATGTCCTGATACTTACGTAGGTGGAATGTCCCCAAGGGGAGGACCGTCTGCTCTGCCATCCTTATCGTTTTATTGTGTCTAACAATGCCCCTCGCATCGAGGAACTGATCAGCTTACCCAACCTGTTTTATGCATTCATTCCCCTTGCCGCGGATTCCGGCGCCACCGTTCCGAATGACCAAGTTCTCGATATGAAACGACATAGCAGTGTGAAATCAAACACCGTCTTGAATGAGCCGATAGAGGGCCGATTGTACCAATACGAGATTCCTAGTTCCGGCCCAAAATCTCGTTACACTCTTGTTACGCCACAGCCCTTCAGTAGCTTACTATAGGTCTCCTAGCTACCCTTGATTTCATTGATTTTCGAGCGATTTCGAGGTGTTTTTGCTGATTTTAAGCGAAAATAGCCCAAAAATTCAAAGATTGCGTCGAGTCCTAGATTTGTTTTGAACGAACCTTTCAAAAGAAGCACTAACACCCGTTCCTAACTCAACCAAGGCCCGATTTTGGACCTCAAACAAATTAAACAAGTCATCGACCTAATGAAGCGATCCGACCTCACCGAATTCGCGGTTGAGGAAGAAGGCTTCAAACTCAGCATCAAGCGCGGTTCGGATGGTCAACCTGCTTTCGACTCCACTCGCTATCTCCCGGTAGCCGCCCCCATGGCCGCCGTTCCGGCAGCCGCCCAAAACTTAGCCCTCGGTGCTTCTGCCGCGCCCGGAACCTCCACCACCGAGGAAGTCGGGGTAATTTACATCAAATCGCCGATGGTCGGGACTTTTTATCGTGCGGCCTCACCTGAGAGCGCTCCGTTCATCGATGTGAACGGCAAAGTAGATGACAAGACGGTCGTCTGCATCATCGAAGCGATGAAGATCATGAACGAGATCCAAGCTGAGCTTAAAGGCACGGTGCTCGAAATTCTCGTCGAAAATGGCCAACCCGTCGAATACGGCCAACGCCTATTTAAGGTCAAATCCGCCTAAATTACCCTTATTTTTCATCAAAAACCGCTAGTTTCCCCAAAAAACCGCTGATTTTCATGATCGGCGTAAATTAGGAGATTAGCGGTTTGTTTATCTTTTTCTGTCCCGATGATTCAAAAAATCCTCATCGCTAATCGCGGTGAAATCGCACTCCGCATTGTTCGCGCCTGCCGCGAACTTGGTATCAAAACCCTTGCGGTCTATTCTGAAGCAGACGTCCAGTCCCTCCACGTTCAATTGGCCGACGAGGCTATTTGCATTGGGGGTCCCCGTAGCTCCGACAGCTATCTTCGCGCCGACCGAATCATTGCGGCGGCTGAAATCGCCGACGTCGACGCCATTCACCCGGGTTATGGCTTCCTCTCTGAGAATGCCAAATTTGCCGAGCAGTGCGAGTCCTGTAATATCAAGTTTATCGGTCCCAAGTCCTCTTCCATCCGCATGATGGGCGATAAAGCGATCGCGAAAGAAACGGTGCGCAAAGCCGGCGTCTCCACCGTTCCTGGCTCCGATGGCCCGGTCGAAACCGAGGCGGAAGCCGTAAAAGTGGCCAAAAAGATTGGTTATCCCGTCATTATTAAAGCGGTAGCTGGCGGTGGCGGTCGCGGCATGCGCATCGCCCACAACGACGTCTCTTTCGCAAAAGAATATCACGTGGCCCGCGCCGAAGCCGAAAAAGCGTTCGGAAATGGTTCTGTCTACATCGAGCGCTATATCCAAAACCCGCGTCATATCGAATTTCAGATCCTCGCCGACTCTCACGGCAAAACCCTGCACTTGGGCGAACGCGATTGCTCCGTCCAGCGACGTCACCAGAAGCTTATCGAAGAGTCACCCTCCCCTTTCCTGACCGCTTCGCTGCGGAAAGCGATGGGCAAGGCCGCTATCAAGGCCGCCGAGGCCGCAAATTACGAAAACGCCGGTACGATTGAGTTCCTTGTCACTCCTAAAGGGGAATTCTACTTCATTGAGATGAACACCCGCATTCAGGTGGAACATCCTGTAACCGAAGAGGTTACGGGCATCGATCTGATCAAGCAGCAAATCCGAGTAGCGAATGGTGAAAAGCTGGGTATGGACCAAGGCGATATCACTTTCAGCAAGCACGCCATCGAATGCCGTATTAACGCCGAAGACCCGGCCCGCAACTTCGCGCCCTCCCCTGGGACGATCGGTCTCTACTACGCCCCAGGTGGTCACGGCGTTCGCGTCGACTCCCACGTCTACAGCGGCTACACCATCCCCCCCTACTACGACTCCATGATCGGCAAGCTGATTGCCTACGGTTCGGATCGAAAGACCGCGCTGCAGCGGATGTACCGCGCCCTGAGCGAGTACCTCATACGAGGCATTAAGACCACCATCCCCCTCCACAAAGCCATCATGAGCGACCCCATCTTCATCGAAGGCAAAGCGACCACCGCTTACATGGAAGAGTTCATGGCCCGCACGCCGAGCGACCTGTTCTGATCGGCTCCGAAAGAGCGCAAACCGAAGGTGGTCTGCGCTCTGCCTCTTAGGGCGTGCTTTCGAAATAACTGCCGGAGGCTACTGGAGAGGAGAACCTACGGGGGAGAGAGTTCTCGTCGCGTCCCTGCAACGGCATTTCGCGAGTGCAGCACTCCTGCTGCTGCCACACCGCCGCAGGGACGCGGCGGCCCACCTTTCAGGTCATTTCTTTACTTTGGGTCTTGGCGCCTTTGCGCGAGCTTTTCCAAATTTTCAGCCTGACTTCGATAGCATCGGTAGAAGTATTTATTTCAAAAACACTTTAGTTCAATCAAGCGTCCATAGTCCACTTTTACCATCATTGGTACAAGCGTCATTCGAACGGCTGAAACTTGAAAATCAGGCTATTTTTCAAGACATGTCCGTCCGAATTTTATATCGATGCTCGGTTAAAACTTAGCGTGAGTGAGGTCGATAGATATATCAAAACTACCCCGATCAAAGACTCGGTTGGTCTCGATCCACCAACGCGAGTGATCGCGCTTAACGCCAATATTCATCAGATCGTTCCCGGCGGGGCTCAGGGTCACCAAATTTTTCGTCCCTCTTTATAGCCAAGATGTGCCGTTGGCCCGAAAAACGGCACCGCAACCGCCCCCGCGGCCCGTTTTACAGGTTTTTTGCCCTAGGGTGGATTGCAGTCGCCAATGGTATACCCAAGCTGGAAAGCGAATTTCCATGAAAATAATCCGCACCGTTTGCGCCCTTTTATTCGCGGTTGCGGCAGGCGTCTTCGCTGCATCTTCCGCCATCGCCGATCCGGTGGATTCGACCGTTGCAACAAACCCCTGCCCGCGGTGCGGGGGAACGGGCGTCCTGAAATGCACTGCAAACGGCTGCAAGGATGGGAAGCGTGATTGTCCGGGCCCTTGCCTGAAAATCAATCACGGCGTGTGGCAACACATGGACGTCAAGGGACACAGCTCCGACGAGCTTTGGCAGAAATTCACGCCGCCCAACGGCCAATGGCATGCCTGGACTACGGCACATCTGGGTGAGGTGATCGAACTGCACGACGGTCAGTACGTCGACGTCGGCAAATGCAAAATCTGCGGCGGTACAACGCACGTCCCCTGCGAAATCTGCAAAGGCACCGCCCAAGTGCCTTGCCCGATCTGCCATGGAACGAAAGTCGTCTCTGCCTCCTCGAGCCCAGATCCAACACCGGGCACTCCCTCGATCGCAGATATTATCTTAAAAAATGGAAGCACCGTTTCGGGTCACATCGTTTTGCGCAACGACGCTTACATAGTGGTCAAAATGGCCAACGGAAAGCTCAACAAAATACCGCTCGAGGAGCTTGCAGATTCGTCCGCGACAAAAAAATAACCACCGAAGAGATCTCGACAGGCGACGGCGCGACGGCTTCCCGAATGGTAAACGGTAGTGAGGGCTGAGATTCGTTACTCATGGCATGCATCGAAATAACGAAGAGCGGCCCGTTTCAGCTCATCTGGGACCACACACGATCCCATTGAAGCGAAGGTCGATTGCATGTGCCGAAAAAAAGGACTCCCGATTGGGAGCCCTTTTGTCTTCACCGAGACGTTGACCTCGGAGTTTATGATTACGGACCGACCAAATAGGTTTCGAGCAAGCCAACACCTGTAGCACTACTCTTGCCGCTAAGAATCGTGGTGTAGAGGCCGGGAGCCAGAGTCACGAGGATCGCAGATTCAGCATCGTTCGCGGGAGCGAGACCCGTCGCCTGAATCGCAGCCTGTTGGGAATCCTTCCAGTTATCGTTGGTTCCGATGAGGGTCGTGTTGCTGTAGAGATTGAGCACGGGATCGGCCAGCGCACTGCTTACACCGTAAGTGGACAACGACGGTCTGGTCCCGCGGATCAACACGGTCTGCGAAGTTTTGCCTTGGATGATGAATCCACCGATCAAAACACCTGATCCCGTACCAACCTGGCCGCGGGCGGAGATGTCAATCAGCGGAGACACTGCGGAAACCGGATTGTGGACATAGTTACGTCCGTTGAACGGCGTTCCTGCATACGGGAATACTTTGTTGTACACCGCATCGTTCTTCTTGATGTCGTCGACGTCGCCCGAGCGGATGGTGAGAGGATTGGTGCGGAGATCGCTTACGATTGCCGACAGCGCGATGTTGACGACGTCGTCACCGAAAACGACGACCATTCGGCCAGCCACCTGAAATCGTACCGGCAGGGAAACCGACTTGAACTTTTGAAGTGAGAGCATCACCGCCGAACACACTCAAGCGGGAGAAGCCTGCATCATCAGACGTGGTCGGATGGTTTGGACCGCCACCGGCAAGGCGAGCCGGACCGGTCGAAAGATCGACCTTGATCATATCAGGAATAAAAATACCGGCGAGGTCGGTACGGTTAGAGGTAGGAGCGACAGTCTTGCCACCAAACAGGAGCGCGTTGGCCAAAGCCGCGGGTTCTGGGTTCAAAGCATACTTGGAGAACAAGAGCGCGTCTGACGAAGGCTTCGTGCGGCTGTAGAGATCTTTGTCCTGAATCGCGACGAGCACTTCATTGAAGAGAGGATTACCCTGGCGAGCGACCTGTACGAAATTACCGCTGAGGGTTGGGTTCGACGAACCTGGCTTCACAGATGCAGTGACTTTGAACTTGTTCCGCACTACGGCTACACGGATCGCGGTAGGGGCGGGTTATCCCTTAACCGCCCTTATTGGAGCCCCGCACGCACAATGAGGCCCGTTAAGGACAGACGGCCCCTACCCCAATCCCGACCAACCTTCGGGGAATGCATCCACAGAGATCAACTTGCGAAGAGTGTGCGCTCCAAAAACCAGTAGAGCCCTGCTATCGCGACGGCGGCGGAAAGAATCGGGATTCCGCGCTTCATAAACATCGGCTTTTTATGCAGCTGCCAAAGAATCGGTAGGAAGATTGCTGCGACAAGGATCTGGCCCACTTCGACTCCGAAATTAAAAGTGAACAGTGGCATCAACAAACCATGTCCGCCTTCGCCCGCTCCGAGCTCACGGAGAACCGTGGCAAACCCGAAACCGTGAATAAGTCCAAAAGCAAACGTGAGCGCCCAACGGCCTTTCGGCTCTGCTCCTTTTCTTACGAGATTTTCAACACCGACAAAAACGATCGAAGCCGCGATGCAGGGTTCAATGATGCGACTGCTAACCTGGATGATATTCAGCGTGGCTAAGGCGAGAGTGAGGGAATGCGCCACGGTAAAGCACGAGATGATCGCCACAATAGAATGCCACCTTCGACAGACGACCAATAAGCCGAATAGAAAAAGCAAATGATCGTAGCCTGTGAGGATGTGCTCGATGCCGAGTTTAAGAAATCCCCAAAAAGACGGCATGGCTTCGGAATCGCCTATGTCTGGAGCGACCATTTGTGCGACAGCCACCTCGAGCGAGGGATCTTTCTCGCTGAGAAGTTTCTCCGCGATCAGTTCTCCTGTCTCATCGATATAGGTCGTATATTCACGATGCCCTGGCGGAAACTCGTTGAGTGCGTTTGCGCACAGAATGAGTTTACCCGGCGGTGGTCGCGCGAAAGAGAGATGAATTTCCAAATTATTCTCGGGCAGCAAAACGGCTGATAGCCCGATCAGTTGGAGTGAGGCCCCCCCACTCCTCGCTTCCCATAATTTCGGCGCAAGGACGAGCAAACGAAGCTTCAACGAATCAAAAGTGGTATCATCAAGCTTCGGCGCTGAACCTCCGTCCGCAAGAAGAGCAGCAACATCGGACGGGGCAAATGCGAGAATGACGTTAAGGGCATCGCGCGACAAACTTGCCCGCGCTGTGCTAAGTCCCGGATCGTGCGCATGGGCTGAAACACACATCCAAAACGAAACTACAGCTAAAATGATCGCGCGAAGCATCGCTTGGGATCTACGCGCAAAAGCAGCCCGGGAATGCTTCACGCCACTATCTAGTTGGATCTTGAGAGGCAAACATCACTCCATTCGCCCATTACTCTCGAGTTCATTGTCCAAGTCGGAACCATTGATCCAAAGGTAGACTTAACTGAATCAAGCTCAACTGCAAGAATCCCGCTGAGGACGAGCGTTCCACCGGGTGCCACCGCACGGATTAACTCAGAAGCAAATTTCTTGAGAACATCGGCCTGAATATTTGCCATGAGCAGATCCCCTTGTTCTCCAGCCAAACCAGAAACCAAATCGCCGACAAAAAATCGCACTCGGCCCACTGATTCGTTGAGGCCCGCATTTTCCTCGCTGATCCGAACTGCCTCGGGATCGTTATCAAAACCGACCACATGCTCAAATCCGAGCTTAACAGCGGAGAGCGAGAGAATACCGGAACCGCAACCGGCGTCTATGACGCGAAGGTTCTTGGTTGAACCGTCGTAAGTTTCTTTCTTTTCAGCGTAAGCGACCAGACGCTCCACTACTAAACGCGTGGTTTCATGATTGCCGGTTCCAAACGCCAGTCCCGGGTCGAGCCAAAGGACTTCGTCGCCGGCAGGGAGTTGGAAAATTGGCTTTTCCCAAACGGGCACCCAATGAAGTCGTCCAAACTTCCAAGCTTTGAAATGGATTTTGTAGCTGTCCCTCCAGTCCTGATCCTCCAGCACGCGCATGGTTGGGATTTGGAAGTACAGCGGACGTAGAGCCGCGCGAAGTTCCTGCCAGCACAACTGCGCTTCGTTCTCGCTAGGAAAAATTCCGACAATCCAAGCTCGTTTGGCGATCGCATCTTCGAGAAGCGACCATCGATCGTTGCCCATTTCAAGTAGCAGATTGTCGATGGATTCTGTATCGGAAGGGAGAATTTCGATCTTAAGTTCGACTAAACTGGTTTGATTCGCGCTCATGATTCTCTCCGCTTCGCCTCGTTCGCACCTTGTTCCATGCTCAAACGGGCAATGACGTCCGGAAGGAGTGTATGCTCCAGAGAATGGATCTTTGCTTCCAATGTCTCGAGCGTATCCAAGGGCTCGATCTTCACTGCCGCCTGATCGATGATCGGACCGCCGTCCACTTCAGTCGTCACGTAGTGAACCGTGCAGCCGGTGATCTTTACGCCTCGCCTCCAGGCCTGTCCGATGCCGTCGAGCCCGGGAAAACTTGGAAGTAAACTTGGGTGCAGATTGATGATTCGTCCTACAAATGCGTTCAGAAAACCTGGCTTCAGCACGCGCATGAATCCAGTGAGCACGACCAAATCGGGCTCAACCGCGTTGATCGCGTGAATAAAGCGAGCTTCGCCTTCACCCTCCAACTTCGTTTTAAACGGAGCCGGATCGACGTATTCCACCTCGACTCCAAAACGCGCTCCGAGGGCGAGGATACCCGCATCAGGTCTGTCTGAAAAAATTTTGACCACGCGCGCTTCCCCAAGTTTTCCGTTCGCCTGCGCTTTCAAAATCGCCTCGGCATTACTCCCGCGGCCTGAGCCCAAAATAACAACTCTCATGAGAGGTTAAACTTCTCCCGCCGCTTTAATCTTTGCGATGAGATTCGTCGTGCTGAATCCCGGAAGAAAAGGAAGGAATTTGATTTGAGCCCGAGCCTGCTCGAGCGCAGCGCGTTCATCCGGATCGAGTTTTTCCAAGGTATAATCGCCCGCTTTCACGTAAACGTCCGGTTTCAACGCATTGATTTCCGGCACCAACCGCTTTTCCCGAAAGATAATGACGGCGTCCACACACGTAAGCGCCCCTAAAGCATAGGCACGTTCGATCTCGCTCTGAATGGGTCGCGTAGGCCCTTTGAGTTGTCTGACACTAGCATCGGCATTGAGGCAGATAAATAACGCGTCACCCAAAGCGCGCGCTTGTTGAAGATAGTAGAGGTGCCCGGTGTGCAGGAGGTCGAAAACGCCATTCGTCAGAACGATTTTCTTTCCTGCCGTCCGAAGCCGCTCGCGCGTCGAGATGGCATCAGAAAGCGATAGGAGCTTGGGATTAACAAGATTGACCACGCCTCACTGATGGAGGGTCTTCGCGCGAAAATCCACGCTCAAGTTAAGCACAGACTTAAAACCGGCCGCGGGAATTTATGCGGCCGATTTAGTTTCAATCGCTACAATCAAATTTAGGTTCAGAATTTTGAAGACGTTCTTAACCGAAACCACAACCGCCCTTTTATTGGGCGGAATCCAGATATAGTCCGGATGGGGTATCTTCATTTTGGATCCATCAGGAAGAACTAAACAGAAAGGTTCAAACGGCGTGGCGTGTGCTAGATTTTGGATCTGTTCAAGGAGGCCCATAAAACATGATGTTTTATATATGATAGCATGAAAGCCGGTGCTTAAAAGAATTTCTTCGCCTTCTCAAAGAAGCTCTTCGCCATGGGTTCTTCTGCATCGCCACTGACGCGCGCAAAGTCCTCCAAGACCTTACGCTGTTCTGCGGTGAGATGTGTAGGCACTTCAACGTGGACGCGAACGAGTTGATCACCATGCGCCCCTCCTCGAAGTTTGGGCATGCCTTTCGCCTTCAAACGGAACGTTGTGCCGCTTTGCGTCGCGCTAGGGATTTTCAACGTGGCTTTTCCAGACAAGGTCGGCACTTCGATCGTCCCGCCGAGCGTCGCTAACGTGAACTTGATTGGAATCTCGCAAAACAAGTCATCGCCCTGGCGCTCGAACACCTCGTGTTCAGCCACGTGTAACACGATATAAAGATCGCCCGCTTCGCCGCCGGAAGCACCCGCTTCACCGTTGCCGGCAGAGCGGAGTTTTGAACCGGTATCAACTCCCGACGGAATCCGCACATTGAGCTTCACCGTCTCGTTTACGCGACCTTCGCCGTGACATTTCGTGCAGGCTTTTTCGATCTTCGTTCCGCGGCCTTCGCAAGTCGGGCAGGTTTGTACGAAATTAAAGATCCCATTCGAACGCCTAATTTGGCCTGCTCCGCGGCAGGTCGGACAGGTGGTCTTTTTTGAGCCTGGTTCGGCTCCCGATCCCGTACACCGATCGCATGAGACAAGCTTACGAAACGATATTTCCTTCTCCACGCCATGAGCCGCCTCTTCGAGCGTGATCTCAAGATCGTAGCGAAGATCAGAGCCGCCTTGGGAGCCGCCGCGAGATTCTCCGCCGCCGAAGAACTCATCGAAAATTCCGCCACCACCACCACTGCCTCCTCCGGCGCCAAAGACTTCGCGAAAAATATCGAATGGATCGTGAAACCCACCCGCTCCGCCCGGTCCCCGAGGTCCAGCGGCGCCGCCCTGTTGAAATGCGGCGTGCCCGTAACGATCGTAGGCTGCGCGCTTCTGAGGATCTTTTAAAACCTCATAGGCTTCGGAGATTTTTTTAAATTTTTCCTCGGCCTCTTTGTTACCCGGATTTTTGTCCGGATGGTACTGGATCGCCTTTTTGCGGTAGGCTTTTTTCAGCTCTTCTTCGTTAGCCCCTTTTTCAACGCCTAGAAGTTCGTAGTAATCGTCTTTTGCCATGGTGATTAAAAAATGTAGACGGCACGATCAAGTGCCGTTTTGCGAACGATATCGCACGCTACATTGATCAGGTCTTGGCCTCCTCTTTAGCGGCTCCGCTTGAGACAATGACTGAAGCTGGCCGCAGCAAACGATTGTTGAGTGAATATCCCGCACGAACAACTTGAACCACGTGACCTTCCGGTACGGTGCCGCTGGGTTGGTGGGCAATCGATTCATGAAAATTTGGATCGAATTTTTGTCCGGCGGGATTGATCTCCTTCAGTCCGTGTTTTGCCAACGCGTTCTTGAGCTGCTCGGCAATCATGGCGACTCCATCCAGCAAAACTTTCGGATCTGTTTGCTGCCTCGCCGCGGATAAACTCAAACCGAGATTATCGATTACCGGAATGAGATCCTCCAAGGCGCTGGATACAGCATACTGGCGAGTCTCGTCTTTTTCGCGTTGAGCGCGTCGGCGATAGTTATCCAAGTCGGCCACCGTTCGCACGTAGCGATCGTAATTGGCGGCCGCCTCTTTTTTAGCAGCTTCCAACGCGGTATTCATATTGGCATCATTGGGTGTGGAGGCTTGAGCACCGTCCGCTGGAACGTTGTTCGGAAGAGTCTCCTGAGGATCAGAACTGGTCATAAGGGAAAAGAATTAAGGAGCTTTTTGCTTTAGTTCAAGCGAGTCGATGAGGGCTTTGACACTGTCCGCTGCTTCTCGGGCTCTTTTCTGAGCCGCGCCGGCTCCGCCGCCTAGGAAGTTATTTAACATCTGGGATGCAAGATTGGGCAGCAAAGCAGCCGCGATGTCGTTTGCCAACGGCGTGGCAACCTGTCGAGGGTCCGTTAAGTTCATCAATGTGCGATCAATCCGCAAAGGCAGCGTCCGTTTATCAGGATTTGGGCCCGCGTAGTTGGCAATCGTCAGCTGGTCGAACTCGATGGTAAATCGCCGTATCAAAAGAGCACGCCGGCCTTCCTGACTCTGTTTCCCGCCCATCGTAGGGCTTGCAGGTCTGTTAGGCTTAGGAGCAGATCGGCCTCTCAAGCGTTGATTAAACTCTCCGATATTACTCACTCCGTCGCGCTTCGTTATCAGAGTGAGTTGGCGAATTGAGATCGCGAAGTTGTCTAAGACAATCCGCGGCGAGAACACGGAGGTTAGGTCATAGGCGATATCGATACGATCGATGTCGATAAAGCCCCGTTCAGGAAAATCGCTGGGATTTTCAAGCGTAAGGCCGTGGAGCTCTAAACTACCCGTAAACGGATTCGCATACAGGCTGGAAAGGTGGGTGGAAAAGCCGGTTTTCTCTTCGATTTGTGCCGTAACCAATCTCGGCAACAACAGCATCCAGAGCAGCGCGATCACCGCGAAAAAGGCGATTAAGACCAGCATCATTTTGAACAGCAGTCCGCCTCTTCGGTCACAAGGCCGCAAATGCTTCGAAATGTGGTTCATCCTAGGTTAAGTTTATATAAAAACAGTAAAGCAACCCCCTGTTCCAAGGGGTTTTACATTGACCGCCTGCGCAAGGGGTCTGGAATATCCCGAGCGTTATCACGCTGCACTTAAATGGCCAAAAAGGAGACTACAAATCCAAAGAACGAACCGTCGTTCGCGGGTCCTCGCCACCGCCCTCGCTGGGCGTGGGCTTCATTCTGCCTATTACTGGCGACCCTCTTGACGGTGGCGTTCGTTTCTTACGCTCCTGAGCAGAATCCGGAGATCACGACTCATCCGACACAAACCAATCCAGTCGGGAAGTTCGGCATTTACGCATCCTATCTGAGTTTCATGTGGATCGGCCTATCGACGTGGCTGCTCCCCTTCTTCTTTTTTTGGATGGGTTATCTCCTCTTGCGTAGCGCCCGCCGACTGGCCGCAGCCCGCTGTGCCGCGATGGTGATCTGTATTTTCTGCATGTCCGCCTTGGCCGATATGCAAAATTCCTTTTTCAAGAGCCACAAAATCATCGATCCCCAGGTATACTCCAGTGGAGCGGGTGGCTCGCTTGGCCAAATTCTCTATAACAACATCCTTTCCGGACTCGTGGGGCCGTTTGGCTCAGGTTTAATTCTCGCGACCGTTTATGGACTCGGCCTCCTCTTCATCTTTACTCGCGATATCGCGGCTGAATTCGATAAAGCGATTTTTGCATTACATTCCTGGCGTAATCTGCGGGCTGCGGCTGCGCTAAAGCGCAGTGAGGAAAAGGAGCTTTTGGCCAAACAAAAATCTGACGCCAAGGTTGCGGCCGCTGCCGCGGCAAAAGTGGAGCTCAAAGGACCGCTTCCCCCTCCCCCGTCCGGTCAGAAATTCACGCTTCCGAAACCGGCGAAAACGTCCCTCGCCTCGACTGATGGCGAGCCGACCGTTCCGACACCCGCGCCCGTCCCCGCTGCGAGACCCGCGGTAAGGCCCGCTTCCGTAACCGCTCCGGCTACGGACACCAAAGCGCTCGCCGTCGCTACTGGGAAGTTGGAGCTCAATATCGTAAAGCCCGAAGAGCCTAAAAAGGCTAAAATCAATACGGTCGCCAAGGCGGAGGACGATTATCAATTTCCGCCGCTCTCCATCCTCAAAGACCAGGTAAAACCCTCTGCTTCTAACAGCGAAGAAGAGCATGCGCGCAACGCCGAAAATCTGTTGCGTATTCTCAGCGAATTTGGTGTCGAGGTCTCTCTCGGAGAGATCCACGTTGGTCCAGTCATCACTCGTTATGAAGTGATTCCTGCTCCAGGGGTACGCGTAGAAAAAATCGCCGGCCTCGACAAGAATATAGCCCTCGGCATGCGGGCGCAGTCGGTTCGCATTCTAGCCCCTATCCCCGGCAAAGCGGCTGTGGGTGTTGAAGTGCCCAATCTGCACCCTACTCCGGTAGGTATGCGGGAAATTCTCGAAAGTGAAGATTGGGGCAGTGCTAAAGCCGAACTCCCCATCGCGCTCGGCAAGGACGTCTCCGGCAAACCACTGATCTCCGATCTCACGAAGATGCCCCACCTCCTGATCGCGGGCGCGACGGGATCCGGTAAGTCGGTGTGCATTAATTCCATTGTGGCATCGATCCTTTACAGCGCGTCGCCCAAGAACGTGCGGCTGATCATGGTCGATCCCAAGGTCGTCGAATTGAAGGTCTTCAATTCGCTGCCTCACATGCTCATTCCGGTCGTCACTGAACCGAAGAAAGTGCCGGCGGCGCTTAAGTGGCTCCTCACTGAGATGGAGCAACGCTATCAGATTTTCGCCAAGGTCAACGTGCGCAACATCGTTGGTTTCAACGGCCGCAAAAAAAATGTTCCGGTCGAGCCTCCACTGGAAGCACAGGCCCAGTTGGGCGTTGTGCCGAGGGATGATGAAATCGAAATCCCCGAGCGATTGCCGTACATCGTCGCGATTATCGACGAATTGGCTGACTTGATGATGGTGGCTCCGGCTGAAATCGAAACTTCGATCGCCCGGCTTGCCCAACTCGCACGGGCAGCTGGAATTCACCTGATCATCGCCACGCAACGGCCTTCTGTGAACGTGATCACCGGCGTGATCAAAGCCAACTTGCCATCACGTATCGCTTTCCAAGTCGCCTCTCAGGTCGACTCGCGGACAATTCTAGACACGAAAGGCGCCGACACCCTAATCGGACGTGGCGATATGCTTTTCTCTCCTCCTGGAACGTCTCGATTGGTGCGTGCCCAAGGCGCATTTGTTTCGGATGAAGAAGTGACTGAGTTGGTCGAGTTCCTGAAACGCAATGGACCTCCGCGATATGCTCAAGACGTACAGGAACAAATCGACCGCGATCCCGAAGCGGAGGACGGAGAAGACGACTTTGGCGGTTCCTCCGACGACGATCCGATGCTCAGCCAGGCGATCGACGTTTTGAAGTCCACGCGTCGCGCGTCGACCTCAATGCTTCAGCGCAGGCTTCGCATCGGCTACAACCGAGCCGCACGTTTGATGGAATTGATGGAGCACAAGGGCATCGTCGGACCTGAAAACGGCGCCCAGCCTCGTGATATCTTGATCAATTTGGATACGCTTTGAAACCTCGGTGCCAGCCTGACCTGGACAATGGGTTAGATTCTCGGCACCAAATTCTTAGAAATTTAAACACGAATCTAAATTTGCGTGCTTTTCACTCACAAATCTTCTAACTGACGAATTCATGCAGACTATCGGCGAACGACTCGAAGAAGCACGCAAACGCAAAGGCGTCTCCCTGCGCGAAGCCGCCGAAGCCACGAAAATCCGAAGCGATTATCTGCAGAAATTTGAGGGCAACACCTTCGATATCGGCCTGCCGGAAATTTATGTCCGTGGTTTTTTGAGAAATTACGCCTTTTTTCTGAAGATCAACTCGGACAAGCTTCTGGCCGATTTGGGTACGATTTTAGGCAAAAATAGCCGTTCGAATCGCCGGGTAGATCGTGAAATTTATGGTCGCATGGACCTCGCTGAGGCGGGCAAATCCACCGAGCCAAAGCCTTCCGTTCCGGTTGATGACTCAGTCGAGCCCGCAGTTTCCGAAGAGCGTCCGCGGCAACGTTCGAGCGCGGTCACACAGGCGCCGTCGATCAGTCAGGATACTTTGATTAAGGGTGGTATCGTGATTGGTGGAGCGATCATCCTTATCCTAATCATTGTTATTGGGATCAAATTTATCATCAGCCGTCCGTTCGATAGCACCAAGACCGCTTCTCCGTCTACCACAGCGGTAGCAGAGGCGACGCAAAATCTCACACTGATCGGTGTCCAAGCTGTTCGTGTTAAGGTCGTGCAGGACCTCGACGAAAAAGTCCTTTTCAACGGCACCCTAAATCGGGGCGAAACCAAAACGATCACGAAGCAAGATCGTGTGCGCGTCACGGTGGAAGACGCCAAGAGCCTTCGTCTCGAACTCAACGGCAAGCCACTTGAGATTCCGATTCAAGGTTACGGCCGTTTCGTCGTTCCCTGAAGCATCGCCCCGTAGCTAACCGCCGCGCAGAATTTCCGATCGGTCAATTAGCGCTCGTCAGCAAAAGCCACCGGAGCACCTAGTACTTCCTTAAGCACGAAGGCGTGGCGAAGGCTTCCGGGATTTTTCAGATTGGCCAAAATCGCAGCGCGCGCAGCAGGATTCCCACTTCTCGTCGCGCTCTCTGCAGCAATAGCGCTCCTACGCGTTTCGATGCGATCGATAGCGCGAATCTCGGCGAGCTTCTCTTCTAACTGTCGCTGCCGAGCCAAAACCGCCTCAATTGCCGGTGCATCTAGGAGAGTTACGACCGGAGCAGAAATTTCTTCCTTCACCGGATCACGTGGTGGTCTCGGAGTCATTCTTCCCATAACCGGTGGGGTTAGTATAGGACGGGGCGATTGCCAGGGAGACGGCGCTTCTTCTGGCGACAATTTCCGACCAGGTGGAAAATTGAGCGGACCTCCCGCGCGGCGCTCCGCCATTTTCCGCTGCAGTTCTTCGCGAATTTTCCGCGCACGCTCTGACTCTTCAGCGTCCGGGCGCGACGAGGTTCTCTCTCTTTGAGCGCGGAAAACCCGACGCAGAATCGTCAGCGCAATGATGAATGCGACGACTGCTTGGATGTTCTGGATTATCCAACGCATGAAATTAAATTAGATGTGCCGGCTCAGTCGCCAAAAGTTGTCTTAGGCCGGTCGGTCGTTCTCCGTCACTGCTTGTTCGGCTCGCCTTTGGCGATGCTCTCACGCATGGCGCTATCGGCTTGGATGTTTTGCATCTTGTAATAGTCCATGACGCCAAGTCGTCCGCTGCGGAAGGCTTCCGCCATGGCGAGAGGCACTTGGGCCTGTGCTTCGACGACCTTCGCCTGCATTTCTTGAACGCGAGCTTTCATTTCCTGTTCAAGGGCAACGGCCGCTGCACGGCGAATTTCTGCCTGCGCCTGCGCCATGTTCTTATTCGCCTCGGCTTGGGCTTCCTGCAGTTTTGCACCCACATTTTCGCCCACATCCACGTCCGCAATATCAATCGAGAGAATTTCGAACGCTGTGCCCACATCAAGTCCGCGCGCTAACACGGTCTTCGAAATACTAGCCGGACTTTCAAGGACGTGTTTGTAGCTGTCTGCGGAACCGATCGTGGTCACAATGCCTTCACCCACGCGGGCGATAATCGTGTCCTCTTTTGCACCGCCGACAAACCGGTCCAAATGGGTGCGCACCGTCACGCGTGCCTTCACCTTCACTTGAATACCATCTTTAGCCACGCCATCGATGGTCGTGCGCCCACTGGCCGGATTGGGACAATCGATCACCTTCGGATCGACGGACGTCCTCACAGCCTCGAGCACAGATTTGCCTGAGCCCTTCGTCGCCAAGTCGATCGCGCATGCACGACGCCAATCGAGATCGATCGCGGCTTTCTGTGCTGCGATCAGCGACTGAACCGTGGCCACAACATTGCCGCCCGCCAAGTAGTGGGCTTCCAAATCGTCGACCGAAATTTCGATGCCGGCCTTCTTGGCTGTCACGCGCGCATCAGCAATCATGCTGAATGGAACTTGGCGCAGCTTCATCGCCAAAAGGTTGATCATCCCGATCGGCGCCCCGGCCAATTGCGATCTCAGCCAGACGCTAAAGAATGAAAAAACGATAGCGGCGACAACGAGGACAAAAACGAGGATGATGATAAAAACGATGGTGCCTGGATTATTCATAATTTCGTGACGGTTAAGGAAAAATTTTGCGTGCCGACGATCTTAACTGGCGTTCCTTGGTCCACCCGTTCGACGAGCGAGCGCGCCTCGTAGCGCTTGCCATCGATCTCGACATAACCGGTGGGGACTAATGGCGTGAGTGCGATGCATTCACGCCCAATGAGCGCCTCTCGTTCGGACAGCGGTTGCTGGCTGGTACCGTGGACCGCGGAGTGAAGGAAAAATCGTTTTCCAAATCGCGTCTTCGGCAACAGTCCGTATTCGATGTACATCGCAACGGTAAGCACCACCGCTCCGATCGAAAAGGCTTCTAGTCCACCGCTGATGCCGTAGAGCGAAAATGCTTTGGCTGTTGCCAGCATGAAAGCGAACGTTCCCGCCACACTAAGAACGATCCCCGGGACAAAGAGGTCCAGGAACAAAAGGACTATTCCCAACACAAACAAAAGAAGAATAGTGGTCATAACGCAAAGAGCGATTCGTTCAATCGTCACACGTAAAACTACTTGCCTCAAGTACTAAGGCATCGATTCGCGTTACAAATAGAAAGAAATTTTCCCGTGCAGTTATAATGCAGTTAACGCCAAAAAGTCTTTGTGCCACCCCGCTTGGTCCTTTACAGCAAACGTCATGGAAAAGATTTCCTTTCTCGGGCAGACGCTTTTGAAGTGGCAAGTGGGTGCATCCACGTTCCTTGCCCTGCCGGAAAAAGGAGCACGGCTCATGAACTGGAACGTGACTCTGGGCGATGGCACAATCCGCGATGTCCTCTACTGGCCGGAGCTAAAATCGCTCGACGAGTTCCACAAGGTTCGGGGTGGAAATCCGATTCTTTTCCCCTTCAATGGTCGTAGTTTCGACCAAGGTGAAATCGGGTTCTGGAAGACTCCAGACGGCGTGAGACGCCCGATGCCCATGCACGGCATTGCGCGCCAAGGCTTCTTTCGCATCACGCGCCTCGACGAAGGTGGATTCAGCGCCCTCCTCATTCCAGACGCAGCCGCCAAGGAGGCCTATCCGTTCGAGTACGAGTTCAGCGTTACGTACCGTTTCGCCTCCGTGGGATTTTTCGTCGAGCTCTCGCTTAAAAACCTCGGGCGTCAGCCAATTCCCTGGTCGAGTGGCCACCATTTTTATTTCACTGTTCCTTGGTCCGACGGTTCGAAACGCGCGGACTACGCGGTTCAGATTCCGTCGACAAAGACTCTGAAGCAGGACCCTCAGGGCAAATTAGTTCCTGGTCCAACGATCGGGCAGGAAGTCAGCCTGGGAAATCCCGCGCTTATCGACACCTTCCACACCGGCCTAAAATCGAACACCGCTCGGATAATCGAAACTCCCACAGGAAACACCTTGTCGGTGCGTCTAGGCACGGCCAAAATTCCCGCGCGCGATGCATTGTTCGTCACTTGGACATTGGCCGACGACTCTCCTTTTTACTGCGTCGAACCTTGGATGGGGCCTCCGAATGCCTGGGAGACTAAGGCCGGTTTGAACTGGGTTGAACCAGGTGCAAGCCAGACGTTCGTTGTTGAAGCGCGTCTCGGCTGACCTGAAAGACGCTTGGCTAGTTCAGCCAAGCGTTCAGCGACTTTACGCCACGTAGGCGTGGTGAGACGGAACCGGTTGTCCGACCGCGTGAAGCAATTCGTAAAGCCGATCGCACAGTTGTTTAGGCGAAAAAGGTTTGGCCAGAAACTCAACTCCGGGCGGGACCAAGTCTTGGGTGAAGGAACCAGAGACGAGAAGAAATACTTTCGGTTCGGATCCGCGGCTCCACAGCCACCTGCGCAAAAGCAGGCCATCACCATCAGGTAAAGCATAGTCGCTCAGCACGATATTTGGAGGAGCACTGAGGCTCCCGATCAGCTCCTTGGCTTCCTCGCAGGTCGCCGCAGCATACACCTGATAACCTTCACGCCGGAGCAGATGACTAAAGATCTGCCTGAGTGCATTATCGTCTTCTACCAACAGAAGAACCGGGGCCATGCCGTGAGCATTTGTCATGAGAATAGATTTACTAGCGATACGTCTTTATTGTCTCGTTTGAGTGATTGGATGAATAAAAAAGGGTGTGGTTGCCGGTTTTTACGGGATTTTATGCACTCTCTTCGTGATCATTCAGCGCAGCTTCGCCATGGATCGCGTCGCGAATCACCGCACACAATTGATCGGGCTTGAAGGGTTTCGCCAGAAACCGAACGTTCGGCACGATTTTGTGATGCAGTGAACCAGATATGAGCACATATGCAGGAGAGATAAGTTTCCGGCTTTGCAGCCACGCATGTAATTCAAGCCCATCTTCATCGGGTAAGTTGTAATCGCACACCACCGCCGCGGGCGGCTTGGACAACTTCATCGCGGTGTCTTTTGCCTCGTGCGCATTTTTCGCCACGATGACTTCGTATCCGTCTCGCTCGAGCACGCTGGTGAATAACTTACGGAGCAGCATATCGTCTTCAACCAGCATGACAACAAGCCGATCATCGGGTAGGGGCTTCATTGATAATAAACTGACATCGGGACTACAGAAAAGACGCGAACGAATGTGCAAAAATTTCGTAAAGCCCCATTGCTGCTCAGATTTGTAATTCGCAGAAAACCCGCGACGGGTTCTCCGCTGACGCATCGGGGCACCCGCGGCTAAACACCCTACGGTAATTTACCTAGATTGCGTATAGGAAAAACTGCTACAGCCCCTTTGGACTAACCACGGTCTCGCGCACTTCTCGAATCAGATCCGTCATTAAAAACGGTTTAGCGAGAAATCGTATACCTGCCACGGGAGATTCGGTCAGTCCACCGGAGATCAGCAAGAACCCCCGGTCTTTAAACTCTTCTTGAAGGCGCAGTCCTTCTCCATCGGGAAGAAAATAATCAACCAGCGCTGCGTCGCTGTGTAATGCAGAGTTCGCCAGCAACTTCCTCGCCTGTTTGAGATTCGCGGCAGCGATCGTTTCGAAACCTTCGCGACGTAGCGTTTCGCACAGGAGATCGCGCAGCGTCTCCTGGTCTTCCACGACTAGGATAAGGATTGCGCGAGTATTCGGCATACGGCGTCCCATAGTGGACCTCATAATGACACATCGGCGCACAAAGCCGGGACTTAATTATTTGTAAATACACTCACGTCGAACCGATACTTAAAAGGCCTCCATGCATGTACGCGGAACTGCAAAATGTCTCAAAAACAGAATGTTATCATGAGTGAAGAATTTGAACCCGTACCGCTCCCGATTACCGGAGAGCTCGATCTCCATACCTTCCAGCCCAAGGAAGTCACCCGTTTGTTGGAGGACTATTTTCGGAGTGTCGTAAGCGTGGAATTTCTCATGTTCGAGTGGTCCATGGAAAAGGCACCGGCACGTTAAGAGAAATAGTACATCACTTTTGTCGCAGTTCACCCATCGTCTTGAATTATTGCATCGGTGACGAAAATTCAGGCGGTTGGGGCGCTACACGGGTTACTTTATTAAAAGTGGAAAAGAGGCGTCCGTGATAACCTAGGCGTAACCGGGACTTGAAAACTGCCGTGGCCGTTTCTCAATTTCGAACACTTAGGACGTGTTTCACGCAGGCCTCTTTTACCGATAATTATCGAGAAATTAGGGAGTTACCGTTTTCTGCGCGGAATTTTTGTAACTTTCCGAAGCGCTACGGGGTTCTTGCAGGTATCGAAAACATGAACACTTCCCTGTTAACGCTATGAAAACCAAAACCTTCCTTGCCAGCCTAGCCGTCGCCGGCCTCGGGCTTTTCTCCCTCGGCGTAGCCGCCGATACCGCCGTCCTCGGCCTTTTTGCTGCCACCACCGTGGCTCTCACTCTCCTCATCGCAACTCAAGACTACATGGGTCGTCGTTCGCTCCGTTTGCGGAAACCCAAGACCCTCGTCGCAATCAACTTCCGCGATGCGCAGCCGTCGCACGCGAATCCCTTCGCTGCTTAATCGCAGCGAGCCTCACCGCCCGGTTGGATCTTCGGATCCACCGGGCGTTTTATTTTGGGAAAGTCACAAGCGGCCTCAAATTTTAAGCACAACAAGTTCGCTTCTTCGCGCGTTTCCGCAAACCGCGTCTGAGCTCTTTTTCGAGCTCATGAATTGTCTATTTTAGAAAAACCGTTCCCAGCCTCCCTCTCGCTCCATCGCCATTCATCGCGATTTTAGACCGAATAAACTCAAGGCGTTGACGATCCGGCGCAGCGCTCGTTGGCTGTTCGGGTATGAAAACCTACCTCACGTACGGCTTTGGCATCGCGCTCCTCGGCTTCATTTGGACGCTGATTGAATTTTTTACCGGACTACACTCCGAGCATATCGGCGTGGAGAGCTATGCGCGAATGGCCTTCCTAATCGTCGCCTTCATCGGACTCTGGCTCGGGATCAAAAATATTCGCGAAACGAGCGAAGACAAATCGCTCACCTACGGTCGCGGTGTGGGCGCGGGGAGCCTCATTTCTTTGTTTTGGGCAATTGGCGGCGCCGTCGGAAGTTTCATCTATGTCAGCTTTATCAATCCTGGTTTCATCGACGCGATGGTCGAACTCCAGACGAGCAAATTGGAGGCAAAGGGCATCAGTTCGCAGATAATCGACGCGCAAATATCGATGATGCGGAAAATGATGACTCCCATACCAAGCGCGATTTTCGCCATCATCTTCATTTTTTTCACAGGCTTCGTTTTCTCACTTATCATCGCTGCCATTCTCAAACGTGCGCCGAAGGAAACGATCACAAGCGTGTGATTCGAGTAAGGATCCTCGGGGCAAGCCCCGGGGTATTAGAGAAGGCAGGGACGGTTATTCCCTAACCGTCCTTATCGGAGCTGTGCACGTTTAACGAGGGCGGTTAAGGATAGCTGCCCCTACTCAATCTCGATCAGGCCTTGGCAAGATCCGGGGAATGGACCCAAAGAGATTCAAATCGCGGGCAAGCTCGGTCCAACGCCTTCTTTACGATAGTATACGTTTGCGCCCTCTTCGAGTGCTGCAGTAGGCGTCGGCTCTGCTTTAAAATGTTCGTCCGGCAAATACTCCAATTTGTCGGTATGTTCTAGATTATCGAGGCGCGTGCGCACCGCGTCTGGAACAGCCTTGCGATCGGTATCACTGTCGATCGGGCCCTCGAAAACGACCTTGCCCTGCTTATCCTTCGCCGTGAGCTGGCGACCCGTGTCGCTGTGTTTAACTTCGAGCGAACCGTCGTCGTCTGAGTAGACGATGTGAACACGATTCATATTCAGGATCGTCGCCTCGGGACCGCCCGGATGCGTTCCAATGTGCCGTTCAATGATACGCGCGCCGGGATGCTCGAGACCGGGTTCGCCCGCGTCTTGCATCATTGTGAGCACGTGACGCATTCCCTCATGACCTTCCGTTGGAAGACCATAAAACTTGTCGTGGCCAGATAATAGCAAGGCCATCTTTGGCACTTCATGGGTCGCCAATTTTACTTTGAGTGAGGCTTCCTTCCCGCCGCGTATGTAGGTGATCGTGACTTCATCACCGTCCTTGTGATTGCGGATCAAAACCGCCAGTTGCCGCATGTCGATCAGCCATTGATCATCGAGCTTGGTCAACACGTCGTTATTTTTAAGGCCCGCGGCGCTCGCCGGACTGTTGGGAACCACCGCAGCGACCAATCCGATACCACGCGCCAAGCCCAGTTGCTCGGTAAGCACGGGCGGAACTGGAGAGGTTTCTACGCCAAGAAACGCGATCTTTTCTTTTTCCATCATGTGTCCCGGAATCGGACCAGCCGGCCCCGGACCATCGAGATGGCGGACCACGACTTTGTTTTGAGCCTGCGCCGCGACGGCGGAAGCAAGCAACATTGAGGCGAACAAGACCGATTTAGTTTTCATGGGTTTTTGCAGGATGTAATACTAAAATTTAATAGGCGCTAACCGGCACGTAGCGGATTTCTTCGCGCGGAATTGTCATCTGCAGCGACGAGTGTGTACGAGGGTCCTGCCAGGTGATCGTATCGACATAGTCTTTACGGACACGGTGCGCCCTTGTACCGTCCGAGAGCGTGTACACGCCATCATCGGTCGTGTTGTACAGAAAGTTTTCCGCTTTCACCGGTTTCAATTTTGGCTGAGCGGCAATCACGTTTAATGTGCTCGAGGAACCTTTATCCGCCGAACGTTCCGGCGCGCGCAATCCCAACCAAGCCAGCATAAGAGCGGCGGCCGCAACGATCGAAATAGAAACCCAGCGACGCGTCGGACCGTGCGAACGCCCAGGCGCTTCGCCCGCGCGAACGATATCTCGTTCAATGCGCGCCAGCATCACTTCGGAAGGCGTGCGTGGCCGCAGCCGCTTCAATTCCCCTTCGAGATTCAATAAGTCTTTGTCGTCATCCATGGCAGGCCGGCGTCAATTGTTTGCGTAAATGGGTGAGCGCGTAGCGATAACGTGAGGCCGCAGTACTAGGCGAAATATCCAATTGCCCGGCAATCTGCTCCAAGGTGAGTTCTCCCCAGATCTTGAGGACCAGCACCTCTCGTTGTTCGACAGGCAGCGACCGGAGTGCCGCTTCGATTTCGATACGACGTTCGTCGCCCTCGCTTTCTGTTTCAAACAGCGGCTCGGCCATGTCCGGGAGTAACTCGCCACTCTTTTCTTCGCGGCGCGTGCGACGCCCATTGCTCCGGGCGAGATCGATTGCGGCACGGCGAACGGAAACCATGAGAAGAGGAAAAGGCTCGCCGCCCAACCGCTTCTGATTTCGCCAAAAGCGGACAAAGGCTTCTTGCACCACGTCCTCGGCATCGGCCAGCGAGCGCGTCCATTGCCGAGCGCATAGCAACAGACGTGGTCCGTTGCGCTGAAACCAAGATTGCCAAGCAGAGACATAGGTGGGCGATTCCTCCATGAAAGAGTGAGCGGGCGTTTTCTTAGAGAGCGCCGCCGCCTTCAGCATTTGTCTAATCGAGGGCACTTATTTTGAAAAGAATGCGATCAAAGGTGGGATTTGTTTTCGAATTCAATTCCGAACCAAGAAGACACCAGGCGGGTCGTCGCGCTCCTGCGACCTGCTGGGACAGCGAATGCTCCCATTACGCTCCATCTACGTTAAAGGGACAGGTCAGAAAAACTTTTGAACTTTGGATGTCTTCGGTCGGACACACAGTCTGCTGACGAGAATGTTTTCGATGCGTAGGGTTTCAAGCGCGACGGCGGGCCCGGCCCACCCACGGAGCGAATAGACCCTGTCGGCAATTCCATCCGGCAGAGTTAGTTGAGCCCGACGCGGTGATAGGCGCTCGGAGGTCGAATGTTTAGGGTCTCGTAACGGAATAGGATCTGGGAGCGCAGGCCGGCTGGCCTGCACTTTTTTAGCCGTGCGCGGCCAGCGGCCTGCGTACTTCCACGTCACAGCCTCCAGCAGCGAGCACAAAAAAGAGCCCGGATTATTCCGGGCTCTCGGATATTCAATTGAACTGAATAATTTCGCCTACTTGCTCAACAGCCTGCGCAATTGGACGCGATAGTCGTTCAAAGCAATGCCTGCGATGGCGAGCACTGCTCCGTAGCTAAAGAGGACTTCGAAACTGGGGCGAGAGACGAGGCCCTCGTATCCGAAGGCGCCTAACAACAGCACAGCTGCCGAGATGATGGCGATGGTCTTGAGGGTTTTCATAGTTTGTTTTCTTATTTAGGTTAAATGCCGGTTTAGTGGCAGTGAGGTATTGTACGTCACATCCTCAATAGTTGAAATATTTGGTATCTATGCATATCATAGATTTAAACTATGGAATTGCAGCAACTCAGATACGTCATCGCTGTTGCAGAAACGGGAAATTTCACCCGCGCGGCCGAACGGTGTAATGTAGCTCAACCTTCTCTCAGCCAACAAATTATTAAACTGGAGCGGGAGTTAGAACACCGCCTCTTTCATCGCCTTGGACGGCAGGCTGTCCTTACCGAGAGCGGAAAACTTTTCATTGATCGCGCACGCCGGATCCTATTCGACGTCGACGAAACCGCCAAAGAACTCCGCGATGACCCGCGGAGTGGTCGCAAGATTGTCATTGGCGCTATCCCAACCGTTGCACCGTACCTCTTGCCTGTGTTGCTTGAACGCTGCCGCGAATTGCTTCCTGATTTGGAGGTCGGGACCTATGAGGATTTTAAAGGCTACTTGATCGAATCCGTTCTCAACGGCGAACTCGACTTGGCGCTTGTGCCTATGCCGGTGAAGGATAGCCGCTTGTCAGTAGAAACCGCCTTCACTGAACCGCTGCTTCTGGCAGTCGGCCGCGACCACCCCTTGGCAAAAAAGCCATCGGTCACGATCAAAGACTTGGAGCCGGAAAACTTCATTTTATTGGGGGAATCCAGCAGCTTGACCCAGCAGATTCAGCGCTTTTGCGGCGACAACGATTTCAAGCCTCGAATCGGCTACCGTTGCGCCCAGGTCTCTACTTTGAAGTCGTTGGTCAGCCTTGGACGAGGCGTGGCCATCTTACCCAAAGTCGCCCAGTCGGCGGACGACACGGCCTTAGTCTACAAGTCCCTGAGCGGACGCGAACCCGTTCGCGAGATCTCCATTGTCCGGCACGTCCAACGTTACCAAAGTAAAGGGGCCACCCAGTTCATCGCGTTACTGAAACAAGTCTTACGCGAGCGCACTGAACGATGAGTAGATCGCAGGCTCTTAAGCCTATATTTAAACACGGCGCACCGAGGCGTGAATCAAGATTCAAGATCATTGCTTTGATCTGTATTACGTTTTTTACCTCTGCTCTCCGTGGTTAAATCGGCCTCCTGTTTTTGGCCAATCCCATCCGCGTTAATTTAGGCAAATTTAATTAGTATAAGTTGCCTTTTATGTCAAAACGCTGCTTATAAGGATGACATAGTGCGGGACTTATTGAGGCGAATTCTGGGGGCGCAGGGCTACCTAACCCTGCATCTTCTCAAACTCTGAAGGCCAGCGGCCTGCGCTCCCAATCCACTCTACACCGACCGGCTAAGGTTGCGCTTTGTTAAAACCGCCTAATTGTGGGACACATGTCCAAACCGGCCTCACCACCCGTGGTCTCCGAAAGAAGCGTGCTCCTTACTTTGGCGCTCATTCAGTTCACGCACATCATGGATTTCATGATCATGATGCCGTTGGGACCCCAGTTTTTGCGTGTTTTTAAGATTACGCCTGCGCTCTTCAGCCACTTGGTGGCCTCGTATTCCGTATCTGCAGCTGTGACGGGATTTGCCGCGGGCTTCTTTCTGGATCGGTTTGATCGCAAACGATCCCTCCTTTTTCTATATGGTGGGTTCTGCCTGAGCACACTGTGCTGCGCACTTTCGACGAACTACTCGATGCTGCTCATCGCTCGCACGATTGCGGGTGCTTTCGGTGGCGTGGCTGCTTCCGTTGTTCTTGCGATCATAGGCGACGTGATTCCTCCGGAACGCCGCGGTACGGCGATGGGTATCGTGATGACCTCGTTCTCGATCGCTTCGGTGCTAGGAGTGCCGGCCGGCCTGTATTTCGCCAATTTGTCCGATTGGCACGCACCGTTCTTCATTCTCGGTGGCACAAGCGCGCTGGTGTTCTTTTTGGCGGTGGTCGCGCTGCCGAAGATTTCAACCCATCGCGCACATGCGCACAAGGTAACCGCGGTACAGCAGATGCGTAAAATCCTATTGCATCCCACTCATCTGCGTGCCTTCGCGTTAAGCTTCATGTTAATCGCGACCGGTTCGCTCGTGATCCCGTTCCTGTCGCCGTCGATGGTCGCCAACGCCGGGCTAACCGAGAAACAACTTCCGTTTATTTATTTGTTCGGTGGCTTGGCCACGTTCGTGACGACGCCGTGGTTCGGTCGACTCTCGGACCGTTACGATAAATTGAAGGTATTTGGCATTGGCAGCGTGTTCGCCGCCGCCGTGATTCTTGCGATCACCAACATGCCGCCCGCACCGCTTTGGCTGGTGCTGAGCGTTACCACCCTTTTCATGATCGGTATGTCGGCCCGGTTCACTCCGGCGATGGCCATGATCACGAATAGCGTGGAAGCGCGTTATCGCGGTGGTTTCATGAGCGTGAACGCGGCAGTTCAGCAAGTCGCCGGAGGCATTGCGACCCTCGTTGCGGGATGGCTCGTCACGAGTGACGCCAGCGGACATCTCCGAGGCTATCCGATGGTCGGACTGGTGGCGGCAGGCTGTGCCGTCGCGGCGTTTTTCATGGCGCGTCGGCTTCGCCACGCCCCCATACGCAAACACAACGACGCGGATCCCACAGGCGCGCTCGTCACCGAGACAATACCCGGTTAATGGCTTTAGTGGTTGCTCGAACAAAAAGCCGAAACTACTGTCTTATTTAATATGATCGAAACCATCAAAAAAACGCTGCTTGCGGGTGTCGGAGCGACCGTGGTTACGAAAGAAAAAATCGAGCACGCTCTCGAAGAATGGGTCCGTCAGGGCAAGGTCAGCGCCAATGACGTCAACATGATGGCTTCGCGCATCGCCGAGGTGGGCAAGCGCGAATTCGAAACGCTCAGTGCCGAGCTTGCGACCCAGCTCAAAGATGTTCTCGCGAAAGCCGATCTCGGCAACAAAGCCCGGATCGAAGCACTCGAAGCCCGCATTCGCATTCTGGAAGACAAGCTTTCTTCGCCCCCGCCAGCCTCGAGCCGCGTCGGAGAGCCTTGAAGCCCCTAGATTTTTTTAGCAACGCGGTACGGGCGAAGGACATCTTTACCGTCCTCGCCAAGCACGGTTTTGCCGATCTGTTGTCGCAGATCGATCCACCGTCGGGCTTGTTTAAGAAGATCGTTCCGCGACCGCGTGAGAATCGCAGCACATGGGAACGCATCCGACTCGCCTCTGAAGAGCTAGGCCCGACATTCGTGAAATTCGGGCAACTCATGAGCATGCGGCCCGATGTGATCCCGCACGGCCTCGTCTTGGAGTTGCGCAAGCTGCAGAACGAAGTGCATCCACTTCCGTTCGCTCAAATGCGGCCTGTGTTGGAAGCGGGGCTCGAACGGGAATTCACTGAAGTCTTTTCGGATTTCAACGAAACCGCGGTGGCCTCTGCCTCTTTGGCCCAGGTTTATTTTGCTCGGCTAAAAGTGGAAGGTCGCCCAGTGGCGATTAAGATTCAACGGCCGAACTTGACGAAAACGGTCGAAGCCGATTTGGACATTATTACCTGGCTCGCGAGCCAGGTGCATCAGCGCATCGACAAACTGCGCCCTTATAATCTTCCCGCGGTGGTTGAAGAAATAAAACAAGGCATCCGACGCGAACTGGACTTTCGCAACGAAGCGCGGAATCAACAGTTTTTTAACGCGCAAAATCCGTTCACAACCGAAGTGTTCGCACCGATAGCACTGCTGGAATTGAGCAGCGAGCATGTACTGGTGATGGAACGCATCGACGGCTCCCCTGTGACCAGTTGTCCCCTATCAGCTGAGAAATCTAAGGCATTGGCAGCAGCAGGGGCAAAATCGCTTCTTCACCAGATCATCATCGCAGGCTTTTTCCACGCCGATCCGCACGCTGGCAATGTACTCGTTTCCTCCGACGGTCGGCTTTGCTTTTTGGACTGGGGCCTAGCCGGACACCTGACCCGGCGCCTGCGCTACGCGCTCGCCGACCTGTTCGTCGCGGCGGCGTCGCAAGAAGCGGAACAAGTCGTACAAATTGCCGCGAACCTAGCGGGACCCGTCGGCAAACCGGATCTGCGTAGCATGGAAAAAGAGGTAACGCTCGCTCTTCGTGAGGAGCTCAATTACGCGATCGGCCGACAGCAGCTGGGACGCGTGATGTTGAAGATGCTGCACATTTTCGGACGCAATGGGATTAACATCACCAGCGATTACTCGCTCATGGCGAAGGCCGTGGTCTCGATTGAAGAAGTCGGTCGTGCGTTGGATCCACATTTCGATCTACGTGAACAAGCCAAGCCAATCCTCAAACAGCTTCAAGAGGAGCGCACGGGAATTAAGGCGATCATTAAGAACAGCCGTAATCTCGCGCGCTCCATGCTCTCGTCGCTTCAAGATCTGCCGAACGAGCTGTATCGGATCGTTCGCCGCATAGATCAGGACAACCTGACGATTAACCTGCAGCATCGCGGTTTAGGCGATCTCGAGGACTCGATCAAAATCGCGAGCAATCGCATTACGCTCGGCGTGATCATCGGCTCACTGATTATGGGCTCCTCGCTCATCATCAATACCAAGATACCGCCCTTCCTCTTCGGCTATCCCGCTCTCGGAATCGTTGGGTATCTGCTCTCTGCCGTTCTTGGACTCTACATAGTCTGGGATATATTTCTCCACGGACGCCATAAGTAGCAGAACGAGACGGCCCACTCGAACTAACGATACGCCACGAATCTTGACGGAAGATCGTTTCAACGCGAATCGATTATTAACGCCTTTTGCTCTAAACTTCTAGGGTTGATCCCTTTCAGTGGCATATAATTGTAACCGACGTGATGCTTATTCGTCCTTCATCGAAGATGAACCGGTCTTCGTTAAAAATAGTTCCCGTAGCCTTTCTGCTAGTACAGCTCATCGGCGTCGGCGCATTAGACTATTACTCCGGTTTCGAACTGGCTATTTTTCCACTTTATGCGATTCCAGTGGCTTTTTCCGTTTGGTATTTCAATTCCGCGACGGGAATCGTTGTAAGTCTGCTTTGCGCGACCTTGTCGTTTTGGGCCGATATTTCAGCCGGTCAGATATATTCTGAAAAATGGATCCGATATGAAAACGCTTATTCGATTCTGACGCTCTTTCTCTTCGTCACGCTCAGTTTCTCCTATTTCAAGCGCACCCTCCGCCTCGCCAGAAACAAGGCACTCGCGTTTAGCGGCCCCCTGCCCATTTGCACGGGATGTCACAAAGTGTGCGGACGCGACGGATACTGGAGCGATTTCGAAAATTATATCCGCGAAAACACCGACGCCGTACCCCAGGCGAAAGTTTGCCCCGAATGTTCACGTTACAACTACACGCAATCGGGACCGCAAAGCTTTAAGCCGGCGACCAGTTCGTAATCGTAGGCTATTTTCCCGTGGTGGTTTTACGGAGGCCATCCAGCGTTTTGACCATGTCGGCACGGGTTTTCTCATACTCCGCCTTGAGCTTGTCGAAGTTACGAGGCGTCGCGTCGGTCAGCTGTTTGAGCAATTGGTCACACCGGTCGAGCTTGGCATAGACGTCCTTGAAGGCCTGTCGTTCGTTGTCAGCGGCCTGCCCTGCAAGAGTATCAGCGTCCTTTTGATAGGTAGCCATTTCTTTATTCGCGGCCTCAATATATGCGACGACGGCCTTCGAATAGGCGTCGTTTGCTGAATTGGGGGATGCTGCTTTGACTGAAAGACCAGACAGGGCGAATATCGCTAAAAGGAGGGATAGAAGGGATTTGGTGTTCATGAATAACGATGGGACGTCCTGAGCATGCTGCAGTTCCACACAATGTCGGCGCCGACCAGTCGAGGCAAGGTAATCGGCCCTGGGGAATTCCAGTTGCTGCGGCTGGAAATTCGCGCCTTAATAACCCAATGTCTGCCTCGGTCCAGCCACCTTCTCTCGGCGCCACGTCTTCAACGCGGCGCGCGGTGTTGCGGCCGGAGATTTTGGCCCCGGCCGGAGACTGGGAATGTGCGAAGGCCGCGGTCGAAAACGGCGCCGATGCGATTTATTTCGGACTGGAAAGATTCAATGCGCGAATGCG
>WNFI01099751.1_pt1 | contig 31930 bp, 25 predicted proteins | sample 5400471 | NCBI WGS metagenome assembly WNFI01 (sample SAMN13153348, study PRJNA577476) | soil metagenome | isolation source: 100 cm saprolite on Douglas fir-dominated hillslope | place: USA:California | collected 2013-09-17 | reverse complement strand
CGGACTTGATGCGATTGCTGCATGTCCGTCGGCAACGACTCGACGAAGATTTTATTCAGGGCCGTATCGACCGCGTGGATGATGAGCGAACATTGCATAGTTTCGAAGTAGAGCGTTTGTTCCCGGCATCCCGGGAGGTCGAGTTGGTGTTGACTCATCTACGGGAGCGAGGAATCAAAACAGCTTTACCTGCATACCGATTCCTCGCGACCAATGCCACACTCAACGGAACGGCGCGCCATTGGCTTTCCAGTGATCCCGCCCGTTTTTCCGGCGTCGTCGTGACGAAGGAAAAAGAATTTGAATCGCTACAGAAACGGCCGTTCGCAGTTCCCGGGCTACGGCATCCAGTCCAGATCACGCTTTCGGGCAACCCTGATGAAACGAATCTCAAAAGCCAGATGACGGTGGCGTTGCCGTCGGGGGATGGAGCTTTCAATTACGAAGCAGCCGCAATTGGACAACGCGAAGTTGAGAGCCGACTGGAACAATCGGATGGACGTATCGGCGCTCTCGAAACGCGAAAACACGAAACGCTGGATGTTATCCAAAGATTATCTGCTTGGCAGAAGGAATTTGGCGGCGGCGCTCTCGCCCGTTTGGCCAGTGTGCACAACGAACTGCGAGATGAGGTGAGCTGTCTTGATACACAGATCGGTGCGGTTCGCGTAGCGGAAGCCGCGTGGGTAAATGAACGCCGCAGCAAGGCGAGCGAAGCTAAGGAATTACGACCGCGGGTCGGCATTCTGACGCAGCGCCAAGAAAGGTTGCGCGGCTACATTCAGGAGTATGAGAGTCACGATGAAAGCTGGTTGGAGGAACGTCGTGAGAAGATTGCGTTGATCGAACAGCTTGATGGGCAAATCGCCGCACAGGAACGCGAGGTGAACCGTCTTTCAGGCGAAGTCGAATCCCGAAAAGAGCGTGTCCGTCTCTTAACTGCCGAGCAACAGCAACGCGGTGCACAGCAGGATGCGATTCGCTTCCACAATGCGCCTGCGTCACATGAACCGCCAACGCTCGAAGCCGCCGAAACAAGATATAACAACGCGCTGGCGCGCTACGACGAGAAGTTCAGTCGCAGCGAACTCGACGGACAAATTAAACAGGCGGAATCCCATCTTGCAGAGTTGCGCGATGAACATCGGAGGCTTTCGAGCGGACTATCTGCAGAGGAGATTGCAGTTGCGGCAAAGCATCCGGATCTCGACGGGCGACGAGAAGAAGCCGAGCGAGAGCACCTGAAAGCTTATAGTATCCACGAAACTGCAATCGCCACTTTGGTTGCTGCCGAAAAAGATCGCCCGGCAGCGCGTGCACATAAGCAGGGACTTGGACTTCCTCCAGATCAACCAACGCCGGAAACTTCCACAGAAGCAATAAAGTGTCGAGAAGCCTTGGACCGCGCCATCGAAGCGGACACCATTCAGGTCGCAGGTCTTGACTCACAGATTTCCGAAACGGAGCGAGAAGAGCAAACACTCAAGTCGCGAATTTCCGCGCGGACGCCCCATATTACAACGTTGGAAGACATTATTGACTCTTCCGACGGTACGCCTCCCGCGCTGCCTGAAGACGACTCATTGGTTTCGCAAATGGTGTCGAACGCGAAGCGCCAAACTCAATCGCTCTTTCAAAAATACGAAGTTGCCCGAGCAGTACTTGACGAGCGAGTTGAGCAATTGCACACCGCTTCGCGCAAGGAGGAGTTTTCAGCGATTCCAATCATCGCACGGGAAAGATTGGCTAACCTGCCGCGCCCAGAATTACTGCAACGATGCGGAGAATTTATTCAAAGCCACGAAGCATGGCAGAAGGTTTTGCGCAACGAGATCGAAACATTGAGCAAGGACAAAGACTTGGTTGTTCGCGCACTCGATAGTGTCGCAGCGTCGGCTGTTCGCCTGCTTGGGAAAGCCGAAAGAGCCAGCATCATGCCGGATGCATTCCTCGGCTGGAGCGGTCAACCGTTTCTCCGGATTACGGCACAGCCAGTTACCGAACCGGCGGCGCGGCGCGACAGACTTGCTGCGCTCGTCTCTCGACTAGTGGCAGAAAAGGCAATTCCGACGGGCCACGCACTTGCTTCCGCCGCATTGAGGGAGGTCGGCGGAACAATTCGCGCGACATTGTTAAAACCCGAAGACCCACTCCGTCCGGATCGGCACGACATCACAGAGTTCGGGACTTTTTCTGAAGGTGAAAAGATGACCGCTGCTGTATTGCTCTATGTCACACTGGCGCAACTCCGCACGCGCGGTCGTGAGGAGCACACCCGCGAGCGTCAAGCCGGCGTGTTGCTGCTCGATAATCCATTTGGCACAGCATCGAAGCGCGAATTTGTTGAGCTTCAACTCCGCCTTGCACGCCAGATGGGCGTGCAACTCATCTATACAACTGGTGTGAACGACCTCGGCGCGCTCGATGTGCTTCCGCGTATTTTGCGACTTCGCAAACGACATCGCGACCGCCGTTCTGGTGATCTGCTAATATCCCAAGAGCTGCCAGAAGAGCATGTCGAAGGCGTCCACGCCAATCTGCGAACATGACACCCGCCACGGCAGAAGATTTCCTTCATCAACTCCTTGAGGTTGCTGGGGGGCGAAAACGGATTGTGGCTCACGATTATCGTCGAGTCTTTGCAGAGATGTGTCCAATACTGCCGCCTCCGGAAGCTCGAACAAAACTCGCTGGTTGGCTCTCACTGTTGGTCGAAACAAACGACATTGTTTTGCCGAAAGGGCGGCGCCTTTACGACAGGTCAGGAAGCGGCGATCTGCCGGCTTGGGTGGAACTGGTTCGGCCGGGCGAGTTGACGGAGCCGCTCCCAGTTGATCCTGAAACCTACGCTTGGGCGCCGGAGCTTCGATTTGCGTGCACGATAAACGACGCAAGACAACTGCACGTTTTGTTGCGTGTGCAGCAGTTTCTCGCCGACGGCGGTCGCCAGCGGCCGTTAATTCCGGTAAAGGAGCGTTCGGTCGAGTTGTTCGGGAAAGAGAAGCGTTTAGAAATGATGAGAAACAGCACACTGTTTCTCCCTGGCCGATTGAGTTTTGAATTGTTGCGATGCTTTCCCGTCCCTCCGCCCATCGTGTGGGAAAGCTCTCCCGCCGATGGGGTGCCTCGACCGGTGATTGTGCTCGAAAACCATAGCACTTATCACTCCTTCCATCGATGGAATCAGGACTCGCGTGTTTTTGCCGCCGTCGTGTATGGCAGCGGTGATGCGTTGAAAACCAGTGCACCGGGTTTGGCGGAAGTTGTTCGCTCATTATCGTGGGATGGCCGTTTTTTTTATTTTGGCGACATTGATCCCGAAGGTTTTCTCATTCCTCTCGCCGCTTCTGCTGCATTGAGTACTGTGGAACTGACCGGACTAACTGTGCATTGCGGTTGCTATCTCCGCCTTCTCGAACGCGCCAACCATGTGTCGCTGCCGTCGGGCGACAAACTTGCGCTTCCTCAACATTGCAAGACTTGGTTGGGCAACGATCTCGCATCCAAAATTGAGCATTGGTTTGATCGCGGCGTCCGCGTGCCACAAGAGCTCGTTGGGTGGGATCAGTTGGTCATAGATGGCGCTGAGTTTGCCAAAGTGTGAAACAGTCTTGCAGTCACGGAAATGTCTTCGGCGCCGACTTTGAGAAACATGCCCTACCCCCATTCCGGGAATACGTGCGCTTTGTACAGGTCCCGAGAAAAGGCGTCGATCGCCAAGCGCCCCCCATACCAAGCCGCATTTACAACGCGGCTCAGAAGATGATCGAATCGGCGGAGCGAGTGATGGATATCCCTCGCGGGGTGCCAGCAGCTTAACAACTCAACTCGATAATTTGGTGCGCCCGTAAATCCCGCGCTAGACGGTCGCAGCGACAAGCTCGAGGATCAATTTAGCATCCGTTCAGATCGCGGCACATGCTTGTGCAGCAAAGCCCCTAAGAACCTCGACCATTTATCCGTTTCTCTCCTATAAACTGCGATGACATTTCCTTCTTCACGAGTTGAAACCTTTATCAGTCTGATCTATCTCAATGAGGCGATGTGTCAGCTTTATTCCAACTTGTGAAAAGGCACTGCCGGCCCCGGCGAAATCATTTGCATCGTTCAGGCTGAAATGGGACGTGAGACCTCGCGAAAGGTGCTTGGGTGTACTGGACTGGAATCTTGCCATTTTGACTCAGCTTGTCTCTTTCTCGTTCTCCGGGTCTGCAGAGCGTAGAGAAACGCTGGTTCGCCTGGTTTTTCGCTCCAACCACTCTGCGCTAAAATAGCATACTCGCACCCTTGGAAAGCTCCCCGCTGAAGCAAAAGGTCCTGGGCCAGTGAATCTGCCGCGCTATCGGACCGGCCTCGACGCGAGCTGACGCGAGGTGTTCGCTAGCGAGTGAGGTGCCCATTGGGGACAAACGAAGCTGGCACAATCTGTCGCCTCGACAAATAGCAGAACTGATGCAATATGTTGTCTGCGCTAGATGCAATCGTGCCTGCGCTGGCACGTGCGAGCAGTCGGCAGAAGCCGTTCCCACGCTAGAGCCCGATTAGAGCTTCTGATCCTTCAAAAGCGATCCGCTAGTGAAAGTCGTGCGACTGCACTTCCGCTGCGCTAACGGTCAACGGTCCGATTTTCTGCGCAACCAGATGCACAATCTTGTCCTGGTTCTGCACCATACCGGATACGAAGAGAAATCTCTCATACAGCACCGCAGCTCGATTCTTTTCATAAAAATCAGGCGTCACGATGACATTCGCGTTTCCGGTTTCGTCCTCCAAGGTCATGAAGATCAAGCCCTTGGCGGTTCCGGGGCGCTGGCGGGTAATGACAGATCCCGCAACCGTAGCTCTCTTTCCATGGGGCAATGTTCTCAGTTCGGCAGCCGATTTGATTCCCATTGCCCGCAGCTCTCTTCGACGGTAAGCCATCGGGTGAGGTCCAGTGGTCAAGCCGGTGCCATGATAGTCGGAGATAAGCCGCTCATCATCGTCCATCTTGGAAAGCGGAGAAGCTCTGTCGGGCTCGATTATGCTTTCGATCAATGATCCGACCCGCCTGCCAGCCTTCTCGACCTGCCAAAGCGCATCCCGACGATGCATCTGCGCATCTGGGCTGATGTTATTAAGCGCACCGATACGCGCTAGCATTGCCAGATTGGCTTTGCTCAGTTCAGGAACGCGCAGCGCCAGATCATCCACAGATCGAAACGGCACTTGTCTCCTCTGTTCAACCAACGACTCTGCTGCAAATTGCTGCAACCCTCGCACATAGCGCAATCCAACGCGGAGCATGATCTTGGCACAATCATGTTCAAGGGAACAATCCCACTCCGAGCAGCAGACATCGACCGGCCGAACTCGCAGGCCATGCCGCTGGGCATCTTTCACCAGCGTTGCCGGAGAGTAGAAACCCATGGGCTGGTTGTTGAGGATCGCCGCAGTAAACGCGGCCAAATACCGGACCTTGAGAAAAGCGCTGGCATAGGCAATGAGAGCAAAGCTAGCGGAGTGAGATTCCGGAAAGCCATAACTCGCAAACGAGGAAATAAACTGGACAATCTGGTCCTGAGCCTTGGGCGCAATCCCGTTCCTAGTCATGCCCTCACGCAGCCTGGCTTCAATCTCCAGCATCCGCTGTTGCGAACGCTTGTGGCTGAGCGCACGCCGCAGTTCCTCCGCTTCACCGCCGGTGAAGTTAGCACAGATCATCGCCATGCGTAGCAACTGTTCCTGAAAAAGGGGGACCCCCAAGGTTCGCTTTAGAACCGGCTCTAGCGAAGGATGCGGGTAAGTCACCAGTTCTTTGCCCATCCTGCGTTTGAGATATGGACTGGTCATTTGGCCAGTAATCGGTCCGGGCCGGATCAAGGCGACCTGCGTCACCAGGTCATAAAACTTCTTTGGGTTATTTCGAGGGAGCGAAGCCATCTGCGCGCGAGACTCAATTTGAAACATGCCGATGGTGTCGGCATCGCGGATCACGTCGTATACATCAGGGCAGTCCTGGGGCAGATGGGCCAAATCGACTTCCTCTCCATAGTGATCCCGGATCAGGCCAATCGAGTCCTTGAGTACAGCCATCATGCCCAGTCCCAGCAAGTCAACTTTGACAATGCCGAGATCGGCGCAATCATCTTTGTCCCACTGCACGACAACTCGACCAGGCATAGTCGCCGGTTCCAGAGGGACAACGGAATCGAGCGTCCCCTGGCAAACCACCATCCCACCGGAATGCTGGCTAAGATGACGAGGCAGGTCCTGCACTTTGCTGCAGAGATCGAGGTACTTTGCAATGCGGGTGTTCGTAAGATCGAGACCGGCGCCGGTGAAGTGGGTTTCAAAAGTATCCTGCGGTCCACGCCACTCCCAGCCGCCGACCATCTTTGAAAGGCGGTCCAATGTTTCGGTATCGAAACCCAAGACCTTGCCGACTTCTCGTGCAGCGAGCCGTCCGCGGTACGTGCAAACGTTGGCAGTCATCGCCGCCCCACGCTGACCATAGCGCTGATAGACATATTGGATGGCCTTTTCCCGTTCATCGCCGCTCGGCAGATCGAGGTCGATGTCGGGCCACTCACCGCGCTCTTCAGACAGAAACCTCTCGAACAGCAGGTCCATTCCCACGGGATCAACCGCAGTGATGCCGAGCGAGTAACAGACCGCGCTGTTTGCGGCCGAACCACGGCCCTGAACAAGAATGCCGTTTTGCCGGCAGTAATGGACAATGTCCCAGACGATGAGAAAGTAACCGGCAGGAAACTCGTAACCAAGTTTTTCGAGTGAAAACTCAAGGCGGGAAGAAAGCTCACCGGCATTTCCGATGGCTTCAGGAACGTCGGCAAACAGCCGGGCCATCTGTGCGGGCGTCTTGATGTATCGCTCACCATTGCGGCACAACAGCCGTCCAGCAGTCTCCAGTCGCTGCTTGTGTCGAATGCACGTGAAAACGTCTAGTACTTCGCGCTCTGCGGCAGTGGCATAAGCCACGCCATTGGTGGCAACCAGAGGCAGTTTCAACTCCCGCGCCAAGGCAATAGCTGTCTGATTGCGATGCTCTTGGTCGCGTTGGAAATGACGTTGAATTTCAATGTAGACATTTTCTCGACCAAAAACAGATGTGAGCCGCTCCAATAGTTCCCGGGCTCCCTTTGTTCCGCTTCTTTGCAGCGCATTCGCTAGCGGCCCACATTCGTCTCCGGTAAGGCACACCAGGCCCGAAGCATGCTCTTCAAGGTCGCTGAGAGTTGCAGCGGCCGCTGCGTGCTTCGGAGCACGCAATTTTGTTTTGGTGATAAGTCGGCACAGGTTCTGATAACCAGCCCTTGATTGGCATAGGACCGGATAATTTGTTGTGCCGTGTTCATCTGTGATCGTAACCTCCGCTCCAACGTGCGCCCGTGTCCCAGTTGTTTTTGTGGCCATGTGGAAGCGGGGCGACCCATACACACCATTGCGATCGAGCAAGGCCATTGCAGGGATCTCCTGGACCGAGCAGACGGCCGCCAGCGCTTCAGGAAGAGAAGCTCCTTCCAGGAAAGAAAAAGCAGAGCGGGCGTGGAGTTCCACATACTGCATGGTCAGTCATACATCCCTTCGACAAACCATTGCTCGGAAACCAGATCACGAAACACACGATACAGTCCCGACGCGCTGTCGCTATGGAGCATCAACTCCCATTCATCACGCTTCCATCGGCCTTCACGGCTCCACCACTGGCCGCTGCCACGCCACGGACCGGCGGAGTTTACGACTTGCAATTTGATCCCGCCGAAGGCAACCGTCCTTGGCCGCTCGTGGTTCAGCTCTACTCTTGCGGCTAGCGGCGGACGGAATAATCGAAGTGCAAGCCGTGGTGAAGGCAGGCATTCCCTCACTTGAGACGAGACATCGCTTCTGAAGGGACGTACCTGAAAGTTATCCGGCTGATGTGAGTCAACAACAGACGGAGAACCAACGAGGCCCCTGCCCCGCTCGTCCTGTTCTCCAACGAGAGCCCGCAGACGAGCAAGGGCAATCTCCAGTCTTCCCGGCTCAGGAGCCAGTGGCTGAAATAATCCCACTTGTGTAACTCGGATTCGCGCCGGTTCTGCTACTACGGTAATCGTTCGGACTGCTCCGTTCGGGGGATGCGCCGCTAAGTCAAGTTGAAGCAGCTTCAACAGCAACTTTGAGTCTTGCGTGGGGACCGGCAGCTTGAGCGTGCGCAGATAAGTCGCATGCGGCGCCGGGTAGGAATCTGCTTCTATCTGCCGGTCTTTGTAGATTTCCAGCCCCAGCTCAGTTCGCAGATAGTCGGTTGCCAGGGACCTTGATTCGAGCCTGGCGGTTATTTGCTCCAGAAGACGGTTAAGGATAAAAGCCAGCGGTTCTAGTAGTTCAACCGGCTCTTCCAGTTCGGTACTTTCCACAAAGCAGAGAGGGGGTTCCGCCGGAACGCTGCAAGATTTCGACCGGCAGCGGAGCCAGATGCTGTGCCTCCTCTCCAGGAGCAATGATCGAAATGCCTGGCCAGCCATAAGCTGCATGCAGAGCCGTGTCGGCATTCGCGGCGATCCCGATATGCACATCAAAGCCATTGCATTTGGAACGATCCAAAAGCTCGCGGCCGATTTCTTGGGGCGTTCCGAAAAGCGATTCCGTTCCGGTTACATCCACCGTGACAATTCCAGCACTGGTTGATTCCACGCGGGGCGAAAAACTGTATGCGCAATCCAGCAGCGCAGCTTGCCCGGATTCTTCCTGGGCCGGCAAGCGTTTGCGTAACATGAGTTCGCCACAGGCCTCCGCTTGTAGTCTGGTCATGCGAATTTCCACTCCGCGCGCCCGCGCTGCTTCGTTACAAGCAAACACTCTCAACAAGGATTCGGGGCCGTCGAGTATCGCGACGGGAGATTCGCGGATGCTGCGTTCATCCATGCGCGTAGCCGCCTGCACGAGAAAATCCGGAACGTAGATACAGGCAAACAACATGAACTAAGCCCATTGCGCCGAAGCGGTGAATTCAGGTCTGGCCGACTGGACTGCCTTTCTGGTGCGTGCTCGCATGACTTCTACTTTGAACTCCACGGCGCTCACCAGCTGCGCATGAGAGACTTCGCAGGTTCCCTCCCATTGGACCTCGCTGCCGGCAACGTTCAGTGTCAGGGCGGCACAGCTCTGTGCGGCAGAAACAGGAGTCACTACGACCAGCGCCGTCGGCATCTTTTCCACCACACGGGAAAAGCGAAACCAAGTCGTAAGTGGAACTTTTTTGATGAGCCTTTCGTCGATGTTTCCCAGGTCAACCGCGATCAGGCCGAAACCTCCGTTCTGGACGAGAATGTCGGCGGCTTTAAACGCCAGTTCCAGAGAGCGCATCCCTCGCTTCTCTCTGCACCGCACCCAGAGCATGTGCGACAATTCCACGCCGGCAGCATCGGCTGAGGCCGGATCGAAGCAGTCATCCGCATCCACGGTGGCACAGAATTCACCTTGATTTGTCAGTTGCGCCATCGTGGATAAAAGAAGGGTCGTCTTGCCCGATGAGCTCTTTCCCGGAGCGCACAGTTGGGTTAGTGCCCCTTTTGGAATGCCCCCGGTTTGAGCGTCGACGGCCTGGATACCGGTCCTGACCATCTCGCGCTCCAGGCTCACGGGCCGGGTCAAGGCGCCGGGAAGACGGCTTTCCACATGGGCACGGATGGCGGCAAAGGTGGGCATATATATATATAAGGAATCGGGCAGTGGACTATATTCGCTTTTTATTCGCTAACTGGCACTAAGTTAACTTATCGGGTTACCCCCTGTCAACTGGACCCAGATTGCGCAAATCCGAGGGAATTGTCCTGCCAAATGAATCATCCGAGAGTGTTCGACCACGTCACCAATTGCTTTGCTAGACTGAAGCTCGAATGTGTGGGCGTTACCGTCTCACGGCAAAAGAGCGATATATCCGCGACCACTTCGGTTTGGACGAGGACCTGTCCTGGACGCCACGTTGGAACATTGCCCCTACACAACCTGTCGCTACTCTCCGACAGGATCCAAAAGCGCCAAAGCGCAACTTTAGCCTGATCCGTTGGGGTCTGATTCCGAATTGGGCGAAGGACCCGTCCATTGGATTCAAGACAATCAATGCTGTGTCGGAAACTGCTGCTGATAAACCTGCTTTCCGCGAGGCAATGAAACGCCGTCGTTGCCTGATTCCCGCGGACGGCTTCTATGAGTGGCAGAAGATCGGGCCGAAAGAAAAGCAGCCCTACAACTTCGGCATGATCGACGACTCAGTTTTTGCCTTCGCAGGTCTTTGGGAACGCTGGCGAGATCCAGTCGGCCAAGTCGTCGAAACTTGTACCATCCTTACCACGAAGCCTAACGTACTCGTTGCCAACGTGCATGATCGGATGCCCGTGATCCTCAAGCCGGAAGACTACGATTTGTGGCTGGATCCTGGCGTTACAGATGCAGCCCTCGTTAGCGACTGCCTAAAGCCCTTCGACGCAAGGTTGATGAAGAAATACGCAGTCAGTACGCGAGTGAACCGCACGGAAAACGATGATCCGGAGTGCGCGCAAGAGATTCCACCGGCAAACGCTGTCCAGACCTTGTTCTGAAACCCACGAAGTTGTCAAGAAATTGCGATTGTCCCCAGCGGAGTATGAGAACTCCGTTCAACTCAAGGATTGGGTGAGAAAGAACAAGGATCAAAAGTACGTGCCCTCGGATTTGTTGAAGGCGTGGGATCTCGAAGTCCAAGGAGACTCCTGAAGGAGCGCCCCAGCTCTGATCTGCCGGCGGTTCGATTGACTTGGATTTCCATGGTTTGTGAGATCCAGGTCAAGAAGGCGCGATTTCGCGGAGAATCTCTGATACGCTTTGGCCGACCCGGTCACACTTTATCTGGAGGCAATATATGAAACGCCTGATCCGGTTATTACTGTTCGTAGTTCTCTTCCTGGGCTTGGCTTCTGCTCAGACGGCCGTCGTCACGCGCAATGTAAACCTCCGGCCCGACGCGTCAACGGACAATGATCCCATTGAAAAGCTCACGCCTGGAGCGAAGCTTCAGTTGCTGGAACCCGGTCAGACCGACGGGTTTTTTCACGTCAAGGCTGCGGACGGCAACAGCGGTTTCGTTTGGGCGCGGAACATTCGCATTGAGGCGGGTACAGACGGTGCTCCTCCGTCAACCGGACCTTCGATTCCGCCCGCATCCGGACAAGACTTGTTCACTACGCTCATGGCGGCGCGAAAAGACGCAGTCGGACAGCCGCTGGTAGAGAACGGAAACGAGGTCTGTGGCCCGACCGGAGATGCAACGAAGCCAACAGCACAAGCTCTGAACACCAACAAGAACCGCACAGATCAGCCCGGAGACACAGACTACGTCGAGATTAACTGGGATGATCTCAAGGGCCTGCCCAAGAACCGTGTCAACGATTTCCAAGGTGCCCCGGTCGCAGTCCTCGGATTCCTTTCCCATCAGGTCAAGGTTGAGAATGGCGGAGAGTCCACCAATTGCCATCTCCATGCAGACTCCGAAGTGGACTGGCACATTTATCTGACACAGTCTCCTGCCCAACAGATCAGCGAGGCCATCATCGTCGAAACCACGCCCAGAACTCGTCCCTCGCACAAATGGACCACGGACATGTTGAAGCCTTTGGTTGATTCCCAAACTCAGGTGCGGATCAGCGGCTGGTTAATGTACGACTCCGAACATGTGGGTGCGATTGGAACCCAGCGGGCGACCGTGTGGGAGGTACATCCGATTACCCGGATTCAGGTTCAACAGAACGGGCAGTGGGTGGATTTGGACAGTCAACAGTAGGCTCTGGCATGGCCCAAGGATTCGTCAGAGTCTCTCGAGGAGTTCAGTGCAGTCGACCGTATTTGCCTTCGCACACAGGTTTACGGCGACATCTTTGAGATTTCCATAGCAAAGAAGCACGTCAACGCCCGCACTTCTTCTTACAGTGGAGAGGCGTGGAGGCGGGAGAAGAGGCCAGGCCCCGATCCCTAGAATGTTCCAGGTCTTCAGCTTTGCGATCGCAAACAAAGTGCAAACGCGAACTTCAACCGCTTTTTCGTGGAGTTCGCGGGCCAATATTGCGCGTCCGTCGTCTTTTGACTGATTGTTCCCCCATTGCGCAAGGACCAGCGCATTATGGGAGGCCCGCAGCATGATTTCCAACGTTTGGTGAATTCGCTTTCGTTGTTGCAGACGAAATTCCCTTCTTGGAAGTCGTGCTCGCAAATACCCGTATGGTCAAAAAACTCATTCGGGGCGACGAACTTTATGTTAGAAATCTTTAAAGGCTTCAAAATACAAACCCCTCTAAGTTTGTCGGACGAACTTCGCGTAGTCTGCCCAAGAAAAATTCATGATACTCAAGCAACTTCCGTCTAAACCAGCAGCATCTCTGCAAGTCACGCGTCGATGATCTAAGCCCATGCGTCCTGAGGGCTGCAGGATCTTGAGCGTGCCGCCTACTTCGTTGAAGTTGGGCTCAAACTCCAACAACGAACGCAGCACTGATTGGTTTGATTTTCTTAATGTAGTCTGCGTTCCGCTTACCTTTGAGTAAGCCGGCCCCTGGGTCCCCGTCCGTCAAGGCAAGACGCTGCTTTCGCACGATTTGAAGGCACAAATGAAACCCACTGGAACGAGTCTCAGCCATGACTTTAATCGTCTCGCCCGCGAAAGGAAGCTTACAGCGACGGGCGCATAGCTAGCTCGATTCAGCATGCGCGACAAGGATGCGTTCGGAATTAAATTTCAAAATTCGGAGCGTTGTTGCGGTTCGCTATTTTTTGGGCGATCCGAGACGCCGGAGGCAATTACCATGCCCAAGACTTTTTGTGTATCGATAGTTTTGCTTGGCTGCGGTCTTGCTGTGGCTGTTGGTCAGAGCCAAAGCGCTGCCCTAACCTTCTCACGTGGCCGTTTTGTTTCCAGCGTTGAATTGAGCGGAAAGGCAGTGTGGCATTATGGCTCCGACAAACAGACTGGCACCGCAAAACTGGAAGCTAGCGCCAATGGACAAAGCCGTGTGGAGTTGCAACTAGATCGCGGGACGCGGGTTGAGACGCAGAACGCATTCACGGACAGCAAGCGAGCCTGCACCTGGAGCGGCCTTGACGGCGTGGTGCATACCAGTGCGTCGCATAACTGCTGGCTCGGGACTGTCTGGTTCCTGCCTCAAATCACTCTGCAGCCTGGTGCGGGGGCGGTTGACGCAGCAATATCACAGGTGGTGACGAAGGATGGCAGAGGCCGGCTCCATCACGAGCGGCATCCGAAGGATGTAAAGGACGAAGAGACGGCCAAGCTACTCGCCGGCATTAGCGCCAGCGACCTGGAGATCGACCCGGAAACAGGCTGCCCGCAGATACTACTATTCAACTCCCACCCGGACAACGATGCGGGTGTCAATATCGCCACCGAGATCCACTTTTCCGATTATCGCAACATCGAAGGCGTGGCGATCCCTTTCCACATTCAGAAGTTCGTAAACCATTCCCTAGTTCTCGATCTCCAGATTGCAGACGTGAGGCTGCAGTAGGCCCAGGTAATCGGATCGACCCGCGAAAATGAGCCGCTGAGGAGGGACTAAGATGAAATCTTCGCTCTATCGTTGGTGTGGTTTTGTAGCGTTGCTGTTTTCAACTTTCGGGCTCGTAGGGCAGGTCTCCACCGGGCTACCGCCGAGGGGCAGCTTTTCTGGCGGACCGGATGTGATGAACCTGGGCAATCTCAACGTGCACTTCGAGATTCCAGTTTTTGCCAAGCCGGGGAGAGGAACGCCATTTAGCTATACACTCAGCCTTGATAGCTCCGTCTGGACGCAAGTGAACACGAGCGGAACCACGAGCTGGCAACCCGTAGCCAATTGGGGTTGGCGAGCCATCACTGAAGCAGCGACCGGATATATTTCGCGCCAGCGGGCCACGGTGCGATGCCAGATTCCGGACAGCTTTCCCCCGCGGTACTACAACGCGGCCCAGTCTTATAACTTTCAATATCATGACGGCTTCGGCATCATTCACACAGGTTTCGAGAATATTGTCGGCGGGTGCCCTGATGACTACGATCCAAGCGACTCTGTCAGCACCGATTCATCCGGACTTACCCTCCATACCGGTGGCTCAGCGACTATCACGAGTCGAGATGGTGCCAATCTCACACCTCCGGTAGATGCCGGAACCGGCGTCGCGACTAGGACGGACCGGAATGGGAACCAAATCACCACCACCAACGGGAATACATTTACGGACACGTTGGGGATGACCGTTCTCAATATCTCGGGAGGAGCCCCCAATCCTCTGACCTTCACTTATACAGACAGCAGCGGCACGCCCCGTACGGTCACGATGAACTACAGCACCTACACGGTGCAAACCAACTTCGGCTGCAGCGGAGTCAGCGAGTACGGGCCCTCAACCGGCGTCTCTCTGGTCAGCAGCATCAATCTGCCTGATGGGAGCTCTTACTCATTCACCTACGAACCCACTCCAGGTGCTGGAAACAACGTTACGGGGCGCGTGAAGTCGATCACGCTTCGTACCGGAGCCACGATTGCCTACACTTATACCGGAGGGAATAACGGCATCATTTGCGCCGACGGCAGCACTGCCGGTCTGGCTCGGGTGGATAACAACGGCACCACCACATACTCCCGCAGCGGTTCGGGAACTTCCTGGACAACTACGGCAACGGATGCTCAGGGCAACCAGGAAGTCATCAATTTTCAGACGGCAACTCCCACTGGCATCTCAATCCCGAACTTCTATGAGACTCACCGTACGGTAAGCCAGGGGGGCACCACGATGCTGCTCCAGACCGACACGTGTTACAACAACGACGCCAGCGCTCCCAATTGCAGCGGCACGACCATTACACTGCCCTTAACGCAGATAGTGCGCTACGTGACTCTGAACAATAATCAGCAGTCTAGCACCGGTATTGCCCTCAACAGCTTCGGGCTGCCGACGGCGGTTGACGAGCACGATTTCGGAAGCGGTACGACTGGCGGATTGCTCAGGAGGACGCTGACAAGCTATGCCAGCCTGGGGAACGGAATCGTGGACAGACCGAGCAGTATCACTGTCCAGGACGGCAGCGGCAACCAGAAAGCACTGACCTCTTTTGGCTACGATGAAACTGCTGTTGTTGCTACGTCGGGAGTGCCGCAGCACATCGCGATATCTGGTTCCCGCGGAAACCCGACCAGCCTGAGCCGATGGCTCGATACCACCAACTCCAATCTAGCCAGCACTTTCACTTACGACGACACAGGTAATCCACTCACCGGCACCGATCCTGGGGGGCACCAGACGCAGTTCAGCTACACGGACAACTTCAGCGATGGCATAAACCGCAATTCCCTTGCCTATCGCACACAGGTGACCCTACCGGACACGAATGCGCCCAACCTGGCGAACCATGTCATGAAATCGCTGTACGATGCCAACACGGGACAGACGGTCACATTTTGGGATCAAAACAACAATCAGACCAGCTTCACCTACGACTCCATGCTGCGGCTGGTGCAGACGATCTTTCCGGATGGCGGGCAGACGACACTCAATTACCCCGACGCGGCGACGGTGGAGCAGCTGACGAAAATCGATGCCGCTCAAACCGATGACTTGTTTGCGTATTTCGATAATTACGGCCGTCCTATTCGCATCAAGCACATTACCCCGAGCGGTAACGTTTACGTGGATACAACTTATGACGTTCTGGGCAATGTAGCCACAGTCACCAACCCATATTTCACTACGACCGACACCACCTACGGAGTCACCCAAATGCAATACGATGCGTTGGGTCGCCTCTTAAAAGCCACTCGACCCGACGGCAGTTTCCGCACGATGGATTACACCACGGCACCAGCATGCACCGTGGTCATAGACGAGGCCGGTAGGAAGCGCAAGAGCTGTAATGATGGACTGGGCAGATTGAGCGCTGTCTGGGAGGATCCTGGCGGCTTGAATTTCGAGACGGATTATCAGTACGACACTTTGGACAACTTGCTCCGTGTGGACCAAAAAGGTTCGGCGCTTTCCGACAGCACGATGTGGCGACCGCGCACGTTTACCTATGATTCTCTTTCGCGTCCGCTGGGTTCCACAAATCCAGAGTCCGGCGCCACCAATTACACCTATGATGCTGACTCAAACATCATCACCAAGACGGCTCCAGCGCCGAATCAGGCCGGTGGCGCAACCGTCACCACTACCTATTCCTATGACGCACTGAATCGGATCACCGGAAAAACATACTCTGACAGTACACCCTCAGCTTACTATCACTATGATGAAACGGCGCCGTGGAATTGGCCAATTCCCAATCCCATCGGGCATCTCACCACAGAAGGGAGCGGTTCAATCGCGCAGGTATTCCTGTATGACTCAATGGGCCGAATTATTCAAAATGGACAGTGCACGCCCTCGAATTGCGCTTACTGGATGACTTACACCTACAACCTCGGCGGCGATCTCACCTCATTCACAAACCCCGATGGCGTGAGGGTCAGCAAGTCCTTTGACTCTGCAGGCCGCGTAACACAGATTACAAGCTCGATGAGCGATGCCTATCACCCCGCCACGCTGGCCACGATTGACCCTGTTACCGGTTATTACCCGAGTGATGCAGTCCGCAAAATCACATTGGGCAATGGCCTGAGCGAAACCGCGGCATACAATAATAATCTTGAGCCGTGCCGCCTGAACGTTAACTCATCGGGTGCGACCCTCGCTCAGTGCGGTGACAATGTCCCATCAGGCAACGTTCAAGACTTCAATTATGGCTTCAATTCCGGTCTATCTGATAACGGAAACGTTGTCTCCGTGTCTGCTACCGGAACTCAAGCATTCAACCGTACTTATGGGTATGACCAACTGAACAGATTGCAGACGATGTCCTCTCCCGGAGACACGTGTAGCGGACTTTCCTGGAACTACGATTCTTGGGGCAACCGGACCGACCAGACTGTTACCGGTGGCTCTTGCGGGCCGTGGCATGTCGGGTTTGACGCGCAAAATCGATTACTAGGCTCGCCGTTTCAGTACGACGCCGCCGGGAACCTGATCAATGACGGCAATCACTCGTATACCTACGATGCAGAGAACCGCCTCACAAAGGTGGACGGAGGAGCTACGGCCACATATGTTTATGACGCGCACAGCCGTCGTGCGATCAAGACAGCTTGGGGCATTGGTACTGATTACATCTATGACCTTGGCGGGAGCGTGGTATCCGAATACGGCGGAGGCTGCGCCGTCTACGCGGGATCTGTGTGCTGGAATATCGGCTATATATATCTGAACTCAGGAGTGGCGGCGCAATACCGGAACGGCACAACCTACTTCGCTCACAAAGACCACCTTGGCTCCACCCGGCTGGTAACAACCATGGGCGGCGTTATCTCAGAGTCCGATGACTATTTGCCATTCGGTGAGCGGATCAACGATCCGGGTAACCCCATAATTCTCAGCGCCAGCTTCGAAGGAAATTCAGCGAACGGGTGGGCTCTAGGATATTGGGGCGCGACCTCATTTGTTACCAACACCCTGGCATTTTACGGCTCATATTCGCTGGCACAAACAGGAGCAACCACAGGGGGCAGCTTCCAGGACGTGAGCGGGCTGACGCCTGGGCAGAGTTATCAGGTCTCCGTCTGGGTCCGTGCCGATGCAGGAACCACCGCGCAAGCATATTTGTGGCTCCATGACACGACCGGCGCAAATTCGGAGAATACCGCCGCCATAACACCGGGCCAGAGTTGGCAGGTGTTGGCCCTGACATACACCGCGAACAGCACAGGCAAGGTACGCATTCACTTGCACTACCTCGCTGGCGCAGGAACGATCTACTACGACGTAGTGCAGATCAAGCCAAATTTGCCGGGAAATGTCCTCACCCACAAGTTCACCGGGGATGAGCACGACAGCGAAACGAACACGGAACACACTTGGTTCCGTCAGTACTCCTGTAATCAGGGCCGCTGGACCACGCCCGATCCTTACTTGGGCAGCATGAACCTGACCAATCCGCAATCACTCAACCGATACACCTATGTAACTAACAATCCAATGAATGCGACTGATCCCCAGGGACTCGATCCGTGCTTTATCGTTGTTTTCGGATGGAACGATCACCGCGATAAGAACGGTGTGGGGCAGTACAGTAGCCTTGTTCCCGATGCCGCTGCCGCATATCCATACGATAAGAATGGGGGATTTTTGGGTAACCTAGGGAATACCATGCATCAATCTCTTGTTGGTCCAAATGGAGGAACGTATCAGACCGCCAACTTGATAAATTATGCTGGGATAACTAACCCTGGAGGAATTATTGTGGTGGGCTACAGCGGAGGCGTACAGGACGTAAGCACTGCAGTTCAAAGTGGTCTTGTAACCCCAACCGCTCTTGGCAGCATTGCCGCCAGCATCAATATCTCGCCAGGTCTGGGATTGGGCGGGAGTGTGGTACACCTGGGCAACACTCAAAATTTTCGCGGCGGCGGAATGAAGGATCGCCTCGCGACGTTTGTTGCTCGCGACAATGGCCTGCAGCTGACAAAAACAACCGGTCCAAGCGGCAAAACTTGTGGCCATAATTTTAAGTGCGAGTTCAGTAGTCCAGAGGTACAGAAGGCGCTCGGCGGTGCAAGACCGTGCCCCACGACACCCGCACCCAGTGACGGTGGCGGTGGCGGTGGCGATGGCAGTCTTGGCGGTCTTGACTGGGGCGGGTGGGCCTGGTGGGACTTTCTCCCGCCCTGCGGATGCCACGAGTGGCCCGACGATGGTTGCTGTCCCCCGGCGGAAGATGATTGAGAAGCTTTTTCAATATCGCATTGTGGAGGCTACTAGTCGCATTTGCAGGATTAGCCTCCTTGTCGGCTCATGGTTCCAAGCAACCTCAACCATACGTGTCGATTGATTTGCAGCGCTTCGGGTTTCACCCGATGTCCGACACTGATTTCAAGCACGGAGACGCCGAGCTCCGTTCACTTGGGAGCTACGACCTGCGAATGCGAATGATGGAATCATGGGACATCGGTGCAAAAGCCGTGTTCTTGAACGACCACATCCTCGCCGTTTTTTATACGGTGGGGAAAGAGGCAGCAAAGGAAACCGCGTTAGGCCCGCATTTGGAGGCCCTGTTCTTTGACGTCGGGAATGGGATGTTATTGAAGAAGCTGGAATGGCCAACCAGATTGCGCCTCGGCCATGACGATTTGTTGGATGCAGAAGCTAGGATTTATCCAGTTCATAAAGGGATGTTTATTGTCTGCGCATTAGACAAATTGATGTTATACGCGGATGATTTCTCCCTCCTCTTTGAGAAACAACTCCGGACACCGCAGTGGGGAGACTCACGGTCGGTGCAGGTTTTGCCTAGCGGGAACGAAATCCTTCTGCGAGAGGAAGTTTCTGGGAAAGTAACATACTCGTGGTTTGATGTCGCCGACTTTCAACCGATCCCTAGGGGCCCAGAGGTTCAGGCCGGGGCACGCCGGCACTCCTTGTATCCAGCAAGAATTTATCCCAACTTTCCTGGTCACGCTGAAAGCGCAAAAAAGTATCATGTCTCGGATTGCCCGATGGACTCAATGACGCTGGCTCAAGACCAAGTGCTCTGGTACGGCACTTGTGGATTCAATGTGAATCAGGGGGCTGACACCCTATGGGAACGACGCATCAGCGATCACGTCGATGGAGGCCTAGGAAATGCCGCTCACAGCAACTTGTTCGGAACCAGATTTGTATTGAATTACGCTGTGACTGGACGGTTCGTGCTTGATGGCGTTCGCCTGTCGAAGGAAGGGACATTCCTTGTGTATGATGTTCCAAACCGCGCGCTCGTGTTCTCCTTGGATAACCCCAGAGTTCATTATACGGGAGCGGCTCTGTCGCCTGACGGTTCAAAGCTTGCAGTACTGAACATCAGAGTTGACATTTATCGGATTCCCTAAGCAGCCCTTACAGAGTAAGGAGGTCTTCTTGATATTTTGCGGCCGTGCAAAGAGATCGACTCGATGGTTGTACTTTGGCGCTCTCATTGCGACTGCCAGTTGTAACTTGGCGACGGCCGAAGAGATGGCGGGAGCCCATCGCTCAGAACAAGCGGCACAGGCGTCGCAAGACCAACACCCGAAGCCAGCGCCCACTGGGAAAGCCTTCGACGCTAATGAGTTTTCCATCCGCCTAGTGACCCTCACGCATGATTGGTTGGCGAACAAGCTTTCAACTGCGGGTACCAGTGCCGAAATGCGCGAGATTAAGCGAGAACGTCGCGGTAGCGACCTGTTGGTTGCTTATCATGTCTTCGTGAAGGGCGCTCCCAAAGATCAGCTTTACGAACTCCAGCAATGGCCAACGAATGCCGAGAAGCCGTTTGTGACTGGGCAGGGGCTCTCGATTGCCTCCGATGGCCTGGTCATGAGCCAGAACCACGATGTCAATTTCGCATTCCATCCTGCAAAAGGCGAGCCATATCGTCTGGTACTGCTATCCGCTGATGGCAGTACAAAGATATATTTTGGGGTGATTCCAGATCCGATTATCGGCGAGGACAGAGGATGCACATTGGAAGCGGTCGGGTTGCTGCCGAAGTTCCCTCTGGTGATGATACGGGCGAAGGGATACAAGCCAAGCGAGGAATTGCAGTTTGCCTCGAAGTCGTATGACGAAGCGCATGACATCCAGGTAAAGTCCGACGCTGATGGCGAGTTTGTGACTGCTGTGCTGCCCAAGGTCAAAAACAAGCCCACCGGCAAAACCGATGTAACACTCAAGGGTGCGGGATGCGCGCCAACACTGTCGTTTGAGTGGGGTAAATAGCGGGCTGGGAGATCGAATGCTGCGCTCTCTCGCCAAAATTGAAAGCGCCCCAGTCGGCAGTTTTCAGACTTTGTGCGGCTCCGCATATTGGCTTTCCTCTTCTTGCGAAAACCCAGACGAAGCGAAGACTGTCGCCTTGTCTCAAAGCCTTTTCACCAACTTTAGTGCTTCTTGCAACTGCGCGTCGGTGCCCATCGCAAGCAATTCTGGCGTGTTCTCGACCGCTACGTCAGGTTCCACTCCGGCGCCTTCGATACAGTGCCCGCTCCAGGTATACCATCCAGCCACTGGCATACGCAGGCGATATCCCTTGGACAGGACAAAATTTGCCGCACCGAGCACTTCTCCGGCCGAGCGGGTTCCAACAAGTTTTGCGAGCTGATTTTCCTTGGCAAAACTGGCGACGATTTCAGTAGCGCTGTGGGAGTGATGGTTGATGAGCATAACAATCCGGCCGTGAAACGGCTGCGGACCTAGGCCCTCAGTAACCAGAATCATCGAGCGGTCCCGCTGGATAAACCGGAAACGAAGGAACATCAGGAGCAGATCCAGTTTCGTGGATGGTATCTTTCCAATCCTGGTTAACTTGTCTTTCTCGTATCCCTCTCGTAGCCTTTTTCGAGTAAGGCTGTGCCCTATTTCGACCTTCCCCGGACACAAATAGCTCATCAAGCGCAGAGAGCCCAAGGCTCCGCCGATATTGCCGCGAAGATCTATCACCAGTCGTGTCGCGCCGCGCCTCTTTAAGTCCTCAACGGCATGATCCAGATCTTTCGCAAAATCCAGGCCGATGTTACCGGGAAAGGAATTCACCTTGAGGTAGCCGATATCAGGCGGCATGAATGAGTGGGAGAGGCTGCGTGGCTCGATCATAGGAGGCCGGTCCTTGGCCTTCTTGTCCGGAACCTGAACCGTGACTTGTCGCGTCTCACCCGCTAGAGAACCAATCTCCACCGAATGATTGCTACCGATATAAAAACTTGGAGTGGCGGGCGGCGTCACGCTCGTGGAATCAATTGACTGAAGGACGTCCCCTGATTTTATTCCGGCAACAGCAGCCGGCCCATCTTCCACGACGTCCTCAAACATCCATCTTTTGCCCTGGGCAGTATCAACGGTTCGCAAGCTGGCATTAACCGAGTAGGGCGCGGGAACCTTGGTACCATCCTTTTGAAAAAACGCCGTGTGACTACTCTCTAGCGCTTGGAGCAGTTCGCGAACCTCCTTCTCGAACACCGCTACATCGTCAGCGGCAAGCAGGTCCGGCGTACGGTTATCAAACAGAGCGAGCCACTTGCCATAATCCTGGTTTGGCTGCGTTACGTTAATGTGCCGCGCCGGGACCAGCTTGCGGATGCTCTTGAGAATCCTCGCTCGGTCCTTTTGGGCGAGTGACTTGGGTTCTTTGCCTTGCATGGGCATTTGCATATGTGTGCCTCGTCGAGTGCATACTGCTGATGGAATGATTGCCAAGGCCCTCCAGAGTAAATCCCGCCCAATAGTAGGGCACGGCCTCTTTTCCGTACGTTCGAAGGACTTCACGCTTGGCGCCCGTAAGCGCACTGGCGATTGTGGCCTTTGCCGCCAGGCGCGCGTAAAAGCGCTTCATCAAGTACGACGAAAATATGTCGTCTGTGCTCCAAAGAGTGGAAATAACATTCCTTGCGCCGGCGAGAAGGAACGCCTGGGAGATGTTAGCAATACCCTCTTGCCCTTGGAGTCTCCCAACCGCCGTATCACAAGCGGACAGAACTACGACTTCTGCGTTGGTGTGCAGCTGCATGATTTCGAACGGCTGCAGGATGCCGTCTTCGCCGGCTGCTGGGTCGCTGAGCAGCATGAGGGCAGCACGATCTGGATGTTTTTCATCGGCAACCCCGTGGACCGCCAGGTGAATAATCTCAAACTCATCCAGCTGCGCGTGTTTGAACGCTGACTCGGTTCCCTCAGAACCGAGCAGGAGAGTGTTCGACCGGCTGTTGAGCGCGGCCACGGCCGCCAAGACTTCCTGTTTCGACCCTGGCAACTCACTCAACCCTCCGCGAACGTATCCAGCCGTGATTGCCAGCTTGCTCACGTCTGGTCTTTGATCGTAAGAGATTCCCCCAACGGCGAGCAGAGAGTATTTAAGGGGCCTGCGCAGCAAAGGGTCCGAATTCATCAAGTAGACCGAACTTGCTGAAGGGGCGTAGGTGATGGTGTGGGAATAAACCAAGTACCGGCCATTCTTGCCCCGGAGCGCATCAAACGGAAGCAGATGCAGTCTACCGTCAGGGACAATGATCCAGTGTTCCTTCGCTGTTTCTGCGATGTCTTTGAGCAGAGCGTTGTAGACCTGGTTGGCTTCCGCCGAGGCGCTCTGCTTCGCCTTGACTTTCGTGAGGAAGGCTACTACCAGAGTCTCAATCGTTTGACGGCTCGGGAGCGCGACCACATGAACGTTATCGCGAGTGATGGCGAGACAATAGGACCGAGGGTCCGCGAGCACGTATTCCAATACGACTTCGTCGGCTGAGAGACTCCGCTTCATCGTGTCGAGAGCGATGGGGTCCATCGGGTGTGATTTCCATGAGCTTGAGCCGGGCGCTAGCCATCGCGCTTGCTCCGCCAAAAAGATCCTGTCTCTGATCTTCCGGATTTCATCTTTCGTCGTAGCCCTGGACAGATCCAGATTCAATCGGCCAATCTCGTGTTCAATCTCCCGTTCTTGTGGAGTGTCCGGGCGTTTTCCACTCATCAGCAGGTCGGTGATGATCCTCCCGCGGGCTCGCTCAAGAACCGAATACGCTTTCGCTGTGTTGTGAAGCTCGTCTATGAGCAAAGCAAAATGCTTGGTGTAGATTTCACTCATTGCGGTAATCAGGCCCGACTTGGCTGAAGCGGCCGTGACATTGCCGATCATCGTGTCCAGAATGTCGGAGGCCCGATCATAGGTAGCGTCCGCTTCGTCGTATTGTCGCTGACTGACTTCCAAGTCTCCCAGCGCCTGGAGGCGTCCTGGCACGAGATAGATGTCGCCGATTCGCTGCGTGATTTGGGCAGCGATTGAAACGAGCTCCTCTGCTTCTGCCAATCTCCCCTGGCTGCGGTAAATATCCGCGAGTTCGAATTGCGCGTGAGTCAAGAGCCGCTTATAGCCACCTCTGTCCGCCAGATCGATGGCGTTTTGGAGATTACCGATGGCTTGGTTATAGTCGTGCTTGGCTCTCGCGATTGTAGAAGCCGTGATCAACGCTTGTGTCTCTTTTACATGCTTCTGGTGCGCCCTGGCCTGAGCGATGATTTCATCCGCCAGCCGCTGCGCATCTTCCAATTTGCCCATTCCCTTCAAGGCTTGGACCCTGCCTGATTCGATCAAGAATGGATAACCCGCGTCCGGATTCGCTTGAGCAATCTTGGACGCCTTATCGAAATAGCTAATTCCGTCATCGTATGAACCGAGAAATACCAGAGCCGTCCCGATGGCAGCCATATACCGCATTTGCGCCCCTGCGTCATGCAGCGCTGAAGCACCGATCAAGGCGCCTGCGACCTTTTGGCGCGCGCTCATCACGTCGCCCTGCAGAAACATCGCGAAACCAATTTCACCGGAGGCGCGATTCTTCCACTTTGCATCGCCGAGTTCGGTGGCAATCTGCAGAGCCTCTTCCCAGTCGCGGCGCGATGGTGTTGCGTCAATTTCACCGTCAATATCTCCCTTAACCACCAGGCAGAACAGCCTCAATTGTTTGTCGGATCGCATCAGGGGATCGTTCTCAAGTTCAGCGCCGAGTTCCTCCGACACTTCCGGAAGCGCAAGTTGCTCCATCGTCGAACGGATCTTCCCCAAATGCGCATACAAAGCATTACGGCTGTCACTGCGGCCCTTGTACAATTCCTCTGCGCGTTCAAAAAATGGCGCCGCATCCGCCCAGTTATATAAGTCAGCAAGATGAACAGCATGCTGGAGAGCGGCGTCTGGATCTTCATTGGATGGGGATGTTTGGTCTTGGTCAGGCAACAGGCCGACCGGCGCGGTGCTGGCAGTCCGCAAGCGTCGTTCCTCGTGAGGAAGCGGTTGCTCCGGACCCGTGGGGCTGTATTGTTGCTCAATGGCTTGCGCACCGGCTGTCCCCAAGAGTTGCAGCAGAATCGTCGCGCCAAACAACCGAGGTCTGTGCCTCTTCTTCGTTGTCATTGACTACTTCCTTTGCACTACCTCTTCCACGTCAACGCTTTGGACAAGATGCATCCCGCTCTTCGACGACAACTCCAGCACATATCGCGCGGGTGCGTAAGCCGTAAAGTCGTCGTCGAACTCTGCCACCATGCGGTTATCACGAATGTGGGCGGACGCTGCGCCTGACCAAACCGGTTTACCTTCCCGTTTCATCGACACGCTGTACTCCCCGCTATCGCTGCCCATCGGGAGGTAAGCCAGGACATGCAGCGGCATTCTGGGGACCTTCATGACCGAGTGTGCCGTTCCGTTCTTGCCGCGAACATGCGCCGCGTTCCTCAAGTCCAAAACAAACGGGACATACTTAGCGACACTATTTCCGTTTGTCCCATTTGGAGCGATTTGTTGATGGGGATTATTGTGATGAGCGATCTCGTTTCTGTGAGACTTCCAGACCGCAATTGCCAAAAGCGCCGCCAATAGAACTGAGGCAATTCTCTGAAGAACGGAACTATCTGGGCAATCAATCCGGTCTGGATTCGGGAACTCGGACGCCAGGACATCAGCGGATATTTCCAAGAATGCCTGTTCCTGTTGATCATCCAGCCGCTCGTCTCTAGAAGTGAATCTCGTCGGTGGGACTAGTCTGGACCAGTTCACAATCCACCCCCGCTCTTTTTGTTGCGATCGCATCCGTTGGCAGATACCCCCATGAGATGCCGCCGGATCTTTTCGATCGCGTAGCGGAAGCGCATCTTCGCTTGTGCTTCGTTCATTCCATGCTGTTCCGCAATCTCACGCCATGAATAGCCATACTGGCGGCTGACCCACACTTCTCGCGTCCAATCGTCCATGTGGGCCACAATCTGTTGGACCTCCAGGTTTCGCTGCAACTCACTTGCCCAATCAATACTGTGGTTGTCCGCGCGTCGCGCCAGCTCGTGAGAAGGGATCAGCTCGATTGTCCGTTCTCGGCGCTTTTCCCTTTTCAGCGCGCGATTCAGGCGATGTTGGAATGCGCCGACCAGATAAGATTCCAGATTAAGAATCTTTCGATGGGGCCGCGTCTTTCGCCTCAATGTCTTGGAGACCGAATACAGGACGCTTTCCCATACCTCCGTTGCCAGGCTGTCTTTCTCGTCGATCGACACATAGATGGGAACTTGGCGCCGCGCATAGGAAAGCACACGCGGCCAAGCGCGGCGGGCACACTCCAGAAGCTCCTGGTTACCCTCACCCGGATGGTGAGAACCAGAGAGAATCCACTCCGGCCCTGGAGGCGTTACAGACACTGGCTACCCCAACCGCTCGCCACTCCGTTTCATAGTATGAAGTATGAGAGTCAAGCGATAATACCGACAACTGAAGATCGCACACTGCGCCTCCGATTTGCATCAATTTTTCGTCAAGAATGGTGAAATATTTACAGCGTTCCCTTTCTTACTTTTTTGTTCTTCGGCGTTCCTACATCCCATCAAGGGAGCTATGTTCAAGTTGCCAGCCAACCAGCATTTGTTCACTTCTCTTTTCCCCGGCACAGCGCCGGGAAGGCAGAGGTTGTCACCAAGAACAAACATTTTGATGACAAATATGTTGCAAAACATTAGTGACAGAAATGCCTTTCAATTCATTCCTACTATATGCCGAGTACCACAACGTGAATCGGCGGCTGCGGTTCGTCAGGCCCTGAGGTAGTATGGCCACCTCGTCTGAGAAAGGCCCCCTTTGGTGGGACCGCGAAGTTGATCGCAGGGGCCGGCCTATACGTGCGGATGTGAGGGAAGCTGCGCACGAAGTCTGGGAGCACGCTTGTTGCCGGGCGCGGGCCGTCCTGGGCGACAACAACGATGCGGCGGAGATGATGGAGGTCTCGGTCGAGCGGGTATCCTATTACCTGGACCGCCATGGCGCAGCGGCATTCTCCGAGAAGACAGCTGCGCTCCTGACCACCGCTTTCCGGAGACAGGTCCAGAAGTGCCGGCTCAAAAGACAGCGGCTGGAATTCATTGGGGGAGCGAGTGATGTGGATCAACGGTTCCACGCTCCTGACGGGATCGAAGAGGTCAACCAAGAGCTCGACCTGGAAAAAATAATTCATCGACTTAGTCCGAGAAGTATTAGGATACTGCTGCGCCGGCGCGCCGGAATTGATTGGAAAACGATCAGCGAGGAGTTGGGCATACCGGAGCAGACAGCCCAGAACAGCTTCTGGCGCGAAGTGAGGCAGGCCCAGTTGGACTTGTTGAAAGCCGCCGGCGACAAGAAGAGAGTTCAACCAAGCAAGGGGTCAACGGATGGGGAGAGGAACGAGCACGATGAAGAACAGCCCCCGTTCGAAGTACGAGGAAAAGGCTGGCGCCACCGAAGAGGATCTGATTGAAGCCTTAGAACAAGTTGTCAGGGAAGATCATCCCAATCCGCAACGGGTAGGCTGTCCAGGCAAGAAGGCTCTAACAAAGGCGGCCACGTCGCCGAAACACGCTTCTCAATCTGTCCTCAACCACATTGCGAAGTGCGCTCCCTGCATGAAGGAATATGATCGGCTAGGCAAGGATACAAAAGCGCCGCCACGATCCTAACTTAGTCAGTTCTTCTGAACCGACTCAGAACTATTGATCCGTTTCAATCCTTCAACAGCGATATCAGCAACCATCGGCAAGCGACCAACCTTGTTCAAGTAAGGAACTGCGATGGGATCATCGATGTAGCTCAGCGCCAATGCAGACTCCAGCAGTAGGAACACGTAACCACAAGCGCAGAGCTAAGCCGAGATTCCCGATTGTGTGGATTGGCGTGTTCGCCCTGTGGATCGATGGCGCGACAGTTGATCGTGCACTGGCACTTAGTGCATTTCACCACCCACGCTTCCGGCAGAGAGGTGCCATCCATGCCGTTTAGCATAGGCGAATAAAAAGGGAGACTCTAGGCACAGCGAACTACCGCCATCAGCGCGTCGAAAAGCCTGGAGGGCGCTGAGGCGGATATCCGAGTTGGAATCGTAACCGAGCTGGAAGCGAGCCAGTGGACCTCGGCCAATAGCTGCGTAACACATTGAGTTTATTGCGTTTACGAGTAAGTGAGATAGAGTTCGGCAGAATCTTTCATGATCCCCCTTGCTTTTCCGGACTGTATACTGTATATAGTCAGTAGACAGTTGACGTGATTTACATCGACAAAGACGCCAGCAAGCCCATCTACCTGCAGATCGTGGACCAGGTCAAAGGTCTCATCGTCGCAGGAAAGCTGAAGAAGGGCGATGCACTGCCTTCGGTTCGCCAGCTTGCAGGCGATCTGGGCGTCAACATGAACACGGCTGCGCTGGCCTTCCGAGACCTGCAAGAGCAGGGCCTGGTAGAGGTACGGCACGGCGCACGAACCATCATCTCGGCCGATCAGCTTGGAAGTGAGTCCCGCGCGGAAGCGCGGACCCAACTGCGGTCGGCTTTAACCAACCTGGTGCTGTCCGGGTTGGACAAAAGTTCCGTTATTCGAATTGTGGATGAAGAAATCGCCTCCATCGAAGGAGGAGGGAGGGAAACATGATCTCATTAACGATATTGGTAGTCGCGGTAACATTGTTTGCATTCGGAACGATTGGTTGGGTCGCGGGATGGCGCGGAGAAGAGGCGCTGTTCGGAATCCGCGTCTCGCCAGAGTACATGCAGAGTGAAGGCCGCACTCTGCTGCGTAAGTTCCGCTGGCTGCTTGCCGGCATTGTGGCTCCGGCAGGCGCTCTATCGGCCTTTCTGGTACTGAATCGTTACCTCGCTTTTCAGTTCGCTCTTTACCTGGTGTTGTTCTTCCTGGTTTCTCTCCTGTATCTGCACTATGCACGGGTGGTAGAGCGTCACGAAGTTACCAGACGCAGCGGCCCGGTGGGCGCTTCACTAGGAAATCGGGGTCCGCAGAGTTTTGGTTTGCTTTGGGTTGAGATCGTCTCTTGGCTGCTCCCAGTCGGTGCTCTTAGCTTGTGGTGGTATTTCTATCCGCAGCTTCCGCAAACCTATCCTGTGCATTGGGACTTCGATGGTCACGCCAACGGTTGGGCAACAAAGTCCATTGCCTCCGCTTTGGCAATGCCGGTGCTGGCGTTTTATATTCTCGGCTTCCTGGCATTGATCAAGCGCGACCTCCCGCTGATGAAGATCACGCTTCCAGCCGAGGACCCGGAGCGTTATTTGCAACAGAGGCTTTCCTTTATTCGCATGAACTACCGTTTCCTGGACATCATGGGCCTCCTGATTTCCGCCCTGATCTCCCTCATCTCTGCCTCGTTGGTACTCTCGGCAACGCAGCGGCTGATTGAGATGCACCAGAAACCATTCATCGTCACATTTGTTGCCATCATTTCTGGCTTTGTCTTATTCATGGTCGCTAATGTGGTCAGGATGGTAAAGGCTTTCTACAAGCTGCAGCAGACGGCGAAACCACTGCCGACAAGCGAACGGGAACAGGAGCACTGGGTAGGCGGCGGGGCCCTCTATTGCAACTCCGATGATCCGGCTTTATTCGTGGAGAAGCGCGCCGGAATTGGCGGGACCATTAACCTAGCTCATCCGCGGGCCAAATTGTACGGCGCCTATCTGTTGTTGATGCCGTTGCTGGTCTGGCTGCTGACAACCCGATAAAACTTCCGTGCATTGAAAGCCGCAGCTCTTTGGAGAACAGACAATGATTTATCCAAGTGCTGCGGCCTCGCCTGGGCCGTGCTCAGCCACCACAGAATTGTCTCCAATCATCAACAATTTCGTGACAAATAAGTTACGAAACCATTGTGACAAAAATGCGTTTCAGCCCATTCCATGATGTATGCCGAGTACCTGACTGTGGCGCTCGGGCTATTCGTCAGGTCATGAGGTAGTATGGCCACCTCGTCCGAGAAAGGCCCACTTTGGTGGGATCGCAACCTGGATCGCCGAGGACGACCGATACGTGTGGACGTGCGAGAAGCTGCGCACGAAGTCTGGGAGTATGCCCGCTCCCGGGCACGGGCCGTTCTGGGAGACGATAGTGACGCGGCTGAGATGATGGAGGTCTCGGTCGAGCGATCAGCGAGGTGGAGCAACGGTTCCCCGCCGCTGATGATGTCGAAAGAGTTAACCGGCAACTCGAATTGAAGAAAATAATTCGTCGTCTCAGCCCCAGAAGTTATAGGATACTGCTGCGTCGGCGCGACGGAATTGATTGGAAATCCATCAGCAAGGAGCTGGGCATACCGCAGCAAACTGCGCAAAACAGTTTCTGGCGCGAGGTAAGGCAGGCCCAGCTGGACTTGTTGAAAATCGACAGCAAAAAAGAGATTCCATCGAGAAATCATTCGCCGGATGGGGGGAAAGAGGAAAGCCATGAAAACCAATCCCCATTCCCATCACGAAAAAAAGGCGGGGGTCACCGAACAGGAACTGATTGAGGCTTTCGCACAGGTAGTCCGGAAAGATTACCCGAATCCAGAACGCAAGGGTTGTCCAAGCCAGGAAGCCTTGGAGCAGACCGTAGTCTCACCGACCTGCGCGTCGCAATCTGTTCTGGAGCATATCGCCAAGTGCGCGCCCTGCTTGCAGGAATTTGATCGGCTCCGCTGCCATGCCAATATCCCTAGCACGGCCTCTCGGGCAAGATAAGTCCTCCCAATAGGGGCATCTAGTCAGTTGCGGGAATATTACAGCGCGACTCCGCGGCGGAACCGGTTCCCGGTGAGCGGTGACCTCTCTGGACCGTAACACCTTAGGCGCAAGGCTGCGGAATCGTAATCAGACGTTTGTGCGATCCTCAACTTCCGAGGATTGAATTTCGAGCGAAAGACGCGCCGGCGAGAGAGACTCCAGGAAATTTCGTGCATCGAACGCCTTGCCGGCGGTGATTACGCCGGTCCTCGTTGCCTGTGCGGTCACGACACGCTGTACTGCCTCCACCACAATGGGCCCCGTGATCGCGTAGATATCTCGCCCTCGCGCGAACGCTCGGCGGCGCTCCCTTCCCTTGCGCGCCGCTACTTCCACCAGAAACGTCTGCGATGAGCGGCCGCTCTCGTCCGCCGCAGTTGGTGTGGGTGTCTCCGGATCGTGGAGGTCTCTCATCGGCGGTAGATTCATGAATGCGCGAACTTCGGCCACTCGCAAGTGCCTTGATATGGTGACGATTTCACTCAGACACAGAGGCGTGACCTCTTGTACGCCGAAAGGCGCCGGGAAGTCCCACGTGCGATTGGAAGCCGGATCGGCTGCGAACTCCAGCTCATTGTTGAAGAACACAAAACGCCGTTCGGTATTGCGTTTGCCTGTCAATCGCGTGCCCAGGGTTGGATGCCAACTGTCGAGCGCATAAGCTACCTGAATGGCATCCGCAGCCTGCCAATCACCCATTGCGACCGTAGCCAGCAAGTCGGCCAATCCGCCAAAGAACGCCATTGCGGGAGCAATTACGATGCCCGCATCGCGCGCCGAGCCATCAAATCGTTCAAAAGCGCTGAGGACGGCTCGCTGCTCTGCGGTCACATCGAAATAGTGAACATGGGCGCGCAACGCGGCTTCGATGACTGGCGCCGCCGTATCGATGAATGGCCCGGCGCAGTTGATGACGGCGACTGCGCCATCAAGAGCGCCATCGAGCGACGCCGCGGAACCAACCGACGCCGCTCGTACCTTGAGGCCGTGATATTCATCCCCAAGCTTGGTCAACTTATCGACATCCCGGCCGGCAAGAATTGGTGTCCATCGTCGTGCCAGGAGCTCGGACAGCACAAAGCGCCCCGTGTGTCCATAAGCGCCGAACACCGTCACCGTCCGATTGATCGTCATGGACGCGATCCGTTGGCTGCCTTGGCGGCTTCTTGCAGCGCTTTCATCGCCGTGAGGTAAGGCCCGGGACCGTAGCTCACCCGAGCGACACCACGCTCCGCCAATGCCGACAAGGGTGGAGTGCCATCGCCTACCATGATGTTGA
>WNFI01082445.1_pt1 | contig 31938 bp, 39 predicted proteins | sample 5400471 | NCBI WGS metagenome assembly WNFI01 (sample SAMN13153348, study PRJNA577476) | soil metagenome | isolation source: 100 cm saprolite on Douglas fir-dominated hillslope | place: USA:California | collected 2013-09-17 | reverse complement strand
CGCAATTGGCCCAGGCTCAGGCCCATTGCCCTCACGGCGCCGCTTGGAGTGTGTTCGGCGCCGCCGGCCGTCTGTGCTTCTTCGACTCCTGGCTCCGCTGCCGGCTCAACGCTTAACAGGGATTTCAATGTGTCTTTGCGTTTCACGTTTATTGGCGTCCCCAAGCTCGTCGGATCAAGTTCTCAATTTCGCCATTCACCGCGTCCATCGATTCAATGGCGCGGTCGTAAGTATTGCGGGAAAAATTCTCTCGACCAACCTCGTACAGGGTTTGTTTGGTTAAACCGGCGTCCGTGATCGCGGTGGACTTCAGCGCCGGGTGAGTGAGTACCCTCTCCCCGAACAAAGAGCGCAAAAAACCGAGCATGTTGGTCTGCGGCGCGTCATTGGGCTCATGGCGTGTCGCCAGATAACGGAACCAATCGAACCGGAGATCGCCGCCGGCGTCGCGAACCACGCTGAGCAGATCCGAAGTCATCAAAAGAAATTGATTCATGCTGGCAACATCGAGCATTTCCGCATGAATTGTGACGAGGACCGAGGTGGCGGCACACAGAGCGCTCAATGTCAGGAACCCCAGCTGAGGCGGGCAATCGATGATCACGACGTCGTAGTTTTCCTCGACGCCACTGAGCGCGGTACGCACCCGGCTAAAGAAGAATTCCTCTCCCTTACCCCCGCCCTGTGCAAGGATCCTTGGCGTGGTGTGCTCGAACTCCATGAGCTCGAGATTGGCCGGGATGACGTCGAGGCCGTGAAAATACGTGCTGCGGATAATCTTCGAGATGGAGCGTTGCTCTTCATCGTATCGGACGGCACCGTAGAGAGTTTCGTTCGCCAGCAAATCGAACTCCGGTTGAAACCCCAGCAAGCTGGAAAGGCTGGCTTGCGGATCGAGATCGATCGCTAAGACGCGGTATCCTCGCAATGCCAGGTATTGCGATAGATGCACAGCACTGGTGGTTTTACCAGAACCGCCCTTGAAATTGGTGATCGAAACGATCTGCAGGTGTTCGTCGTCGGTGCGATGGGGCAAGTACTGCTTGCGCTTTTCCGGTTGAGCGCGCTCCGCCAGGTGACGCCTGAGGCCGTTGATCTGCTCCAGGGTGTAGTGACGCCGTCCGCCCGGGCCTACGTCGGGACTTGGCCCTTCTTTGGCGAGCGACAATTGTCGCAAGTACGAATCGGAAACGCCCATCAGCCGGGCCGCCTCAGGGGAACTAAACCGGCGCAGCTCCTTTCGAGCCTCCGGAGGAAAGGTTTTTTCGCGGAGCTTCTGCAGCTGCCGGCTAAGCAGATGGGCATCTGAACGGATAAGACCGTCGATCGCGGTTTTTGCTGTGGAAACGCTCATCAGGATTTCTCGAAAAAGATCTCACATAACGGAGATTCTCTCTTGTTACGCGAAAGAGCGTTACTAAATCTAGATAGCGATAGTCAATGCTTTTCTTGCAGTCACAGAGAAAAAGCCGCTTCGGCTACCGTGATATTTGTGACCTTTCCGCGCGAGCTGAGATGGTAGACGCTCTTGATGACGTTTTCTCTTAGCGACTTTCGTTGAGGGCACTTTCGACCATCGCTTTGAGGGAGCGGGTTTTGGAGAGGGTTTCTGCCGGAACATGGTCTTCTCCGTTGGACGGCGCTTGCCGGATCTCGGCTTCAGAGTTGTCAGCTGACAACTTTTGAAGGTCTTGCTGGCATTCTCCAGCGACATCTGGAACGAGCTTTTGAAGCTCCCCGAATGAATTCGGTATCTCAGCGATTGGATAGTGCTGAAGAACCCAGTCACGCCACCCGCGTGGCTCCTCGGCTTTTTTCTCTTCCCGTGGTTTTGTTATCTTTTTCGTCGGGAGAGGTTTCGGTGGTTTCCAGTCATCTCTCAATGCCGCGAGAAAGGCTCTCGCGACATTGGCTCTTGGCTGGGACCGGACAATTTGCGCTTTGTCCTGAAGATATTGTATGCCTTCCCGGACCGCGTAGGCTCGCAAGCCCAGTTCCTGTGGCCGGGTGAGACCAAACTCCTTTGTGATCGCCGCCAGAGCGTCCAATGTTGCGGTGTCGAGGGCGGGGTCGGCTTGCGCGCCCGGGAATTCCAGCTGCGCTTGCTCCGGGAGTGTGACCGGGCGGAGCTTTTCCAGGTTCTCGAGGTTCTTGTTGATCGTGAACGTGACTGACTGGACGGCTTTGCTCCGCGGAAACTTGGTTTCAGTGTACGAAACGCTCAAATCAGTTTCGCGGTTGATTTCTTCGATCGCGGGAGTGATCGCCCGGCTCTTGAGGTGCTTGTACTGTTCGAGGTTGATCCGGACAATGTTGCCTTTGCGGTCGATCTCGGTCGCGCCGATTTCGAGCCTAAGCTGGTCCACGGTGAGGGTTCGCCGCTTGGCAAATTCCCATCGCTTCAGAAACTGATAAAGACGGATCGAATACTCGCTCCGCAAATCCAACGCGAAACCCAACTGAAACTGGAAAAATTCACGGCGCACTTGCAGGAGATACGGCTTTAGCCAGGAGGTGAGCTTAATCGTGATAAATCCAGAACCGTCCGCTTCGTCGACATATTCAAACCATGCGCTATGCCGGCGCATGGGCCGCTTCATGCCCGGCTCGACATGGTCCACTACCAGCGGCGCCCCTCGGATGGCGATCGCGGTTTCCCGGAGGTCGCGGTAGAGATTGTCGGTTTCAAGTCCGGTAAGGGCGGCGTAATCTTCAACCGACACCCGGATCTTGCCGAACTCGGCGGCATTGGGCTCAATCATCGCAATGGCATACAAAAGCAGCTTCTGCTGGCGAGCCGTGAGCTTATAACGGGTGTTGGTGATGCCGTTGTGCTGCCAGACGACTGCTTGGTATGCCGGCTGGACGTCAAATGTAAGCTCGCCATCTGGAGCGGTTTGTGCCATTTGCTGAAAATCGGTTTGCCAGCAAAAGTCACTAATGTCAAACAAATGTGACGATCGTAGTCATATGCGGGACCGCCATGTGACGTTAAGTCAGCGTCTGTTTAATGGCCCAAAAGAAAACGAGGGCGACAAAGAACCGTCGTCTTATTCTTTCTTTAATTCGTTTTTAACTTCTTTCTTGTTCCGGCTACGGACGGGTTTCCAAATGGTCACAAGGATGAAGGTCGAGACCGCCGTGGATGCCAGACAAGCGGCAGCCGGAGGTCACAAATTTCACGGTTGAGATCAATGACCGGAGTGAACACGGAAGGTCACAAGAATCCAGGTATACGGTCACAAACTCCACGGTGAGAAATGGGAAACGTCACATTTAGCACGGTGGATGGTCACAAAAAACATGGTCCAGCGGATCAAGGTCACAAATCCGACGGTCAGAACCTTTCGGTCGGTGGGTTGGTCGGGACGGCGGAATTGCAAAGTTGTCAGCTGACAACTTTGGGTCGCTTTGACAAAGACGCCAGAAAGTACCGGTTAAGTCCTTCTTAAGCGCAGTGCCCCTGGATTCGGTCACAGGCTCGGAATCGAAGAACTGACTAGTCATCAGTATTCGAAAGGATCATTGCAGCGAGGATGACCGCGTTTCCGATCTGGATTGCGCGTGTCGTGACCAGCCTGGCGTACAATGACGAGTTCGCTGTCCCGGGAATTCTGGGTAGCCACCATGGCGTGATGAGCGGTTGCAAAGGTGTCGGCGCAGCCCTTCGAGTTGGCAGAAAGGTCAACGCTGGCTTTACGGGCCGCGGCGCCACAAATCTCCCAAGAAACCAGATGCCCATCACCGGCACTAAGCCTGCCGCTATCGGATGGGTCAATCTTCGGGAAAGGTCCACGTTAGGAAATGCTCGCTCCAGTTTAGGGGTCGACCATCGTGGTCTAGCAACTTGAAAGACTTTGTCCAACTCTAGATCGAGTTCCAGTCTCCGACCATCGCACGGCAAGTGATCCTCTCAGTGCGAGCGGGCCAAAAGTCACAAATTCCACGGTGTGACGAGTCACGAATTTGGGAGCTCGGAGTCCGAGCGTCGGATCGGGCGTTGTTCGGTGGATGAGGCTTTCGGAGTCGAACGACGCGGGCGTCCGGCTCTAGCGGATGCCGAGCTTCAAGGAGAGAATCGATAGCGGAGTTGTCAGCTGACAACTTTCCGGCGCTGATTTGGGGAGGTCTTAGCGATTCCTTCGGGATACCTCCCTAGCCAGACTGCTGCTGGTGAAGTGAGCGGCGGACGGGTCGGCTGTTTTCTCCTTCGGCAAGACAGAGAAGCGGACAGAACTTTTGTTCGAACGGATGACCGTCAAACTTGTGACCTTTCTCCGCGGCCCTAAGAATCGGAAGTCCTTACACTCCAGTGGAACCAAGACAGCAAGGGGCACATTGTGATCTGGGCCGCCAGGCGAGGAGTTCGGATCCAGTTGTCAGCTGACAACTCGGAAAATCGGATTCTATTGTCTCGCTTTATCTAGAAGTCGATCGAAGGCAGGTTCGCTCTAGGTGGCGAGGCCTCATCCGTCAGGGTGCTCGAAGTAGGTCGAAACACCGGAGGCCGACAAGATCGACGCTGGATAGGCGGGGCCAAAGGAGGAGGCGACTCCGGAGCAAAGTAATCCAGACGTTCGGTTTCTCCGTGATCGAATTGCTCGGCCGACCCGTCTTTCGAGCACCAAACAAGACACTTCGACTTGGTCTCCGTTCGGATATTGGCACCGGAAACCGTGGCCCCCGAAGACCCCGACGATTCGTTCCGGCCTGACCTTGAGACCGGTCTCCTCTTGGACTTCTCGAACGATGGCGTGCGCCGGATTCTCGGTCGGGTTCGACCGCTCCAGCCGACAAGCTCCACGTCCCGTCGTGCTTTTTCTCAAACGAGGATCCGTCCGGTTTCATCCCGAATAATCGCCGCGACACCCGGGATCAGGATCAGCGAAGCTCCCAGCCTTCGACGAATTTGGGCGTAATGTTCTGAAATGGCCATCCGTGATGCTAGCCTGTCCGAACGATGGCGCACTCAGTTGCAGTCCGTTCTTCGGACATCCTATCTCGCCCTCGGATCTAACAGCCAAACTCGGGGAGTCTCGGGATCGCTAAAGTTTCCACGTGGAACATTTTGTGGAACAAGCTGCCTGCAGAAAGGTCACAAGTTCGACGGTTGCAAAAGCACGAGCGTCCTTTCCTGGTATCGTCCTGGTCCTTGCTGGCTTCACGACCGTTTCAGCGGAGATCGAGCTATCCGCTTGCCTCGTGGACCCTGAGTTGTCAGATGACAACCCAGTTAGTCAAGCCGGAGGTTCTGGGGCAATCTAGCCACTCCGTCCTTCCCGCGGGAACCGCCGTCGGGTCCCACGCGAAGGGCTCTGCGCCCAATCGCGGCAAACGAAACGGCATTGTTCTGCGCGCCTCCGGACGGACATTGAGGCAGTCCCATTGCTTTAGACCGTTTGAATCCAATAGCCGCTGTCCTAACCTCGTTCAGCTCCCGATAGGCAACCTCGCCGAACACTTCCGCACCAGAGAACCGACCTCGACCTAAGGTCACAAATTTCACAGTCGATCCAGGCTACCGGCCAAGCTTCTCGAGCAAGCTAACGTGTTTCCTTTTGCTCGCCGGGGCACTGCCTTGGTTGGATCTTTGGATTGAGTAGGACAAAGAAGGTTGTCACCTGACAACTCTTGGGTTCGGTCGTTGCGCTCGGTGACCAGTGAATTGCCGTGATATTTGTGACTTTTGCTCTTTCGTGGCGACTCTCTTCGATCACCGAGAGCGCATCGACGCGATCTCGATAACGCTCGTCATCCGAATACCACAAGGTCGCTTGCACCGGAAACACTCTCAGGCTCATAAATCCATCTGGCGCGCTGGTTCTCGAGGTAGGAACTATTGAGCGGTAAGACGGTCTCCCTCATCACCCGCGCCTGGTCACTCAATTTCGGGTACAGCCGCTTCGCATAGAGCTTCGGAAGATACCACAGTCCGGAATCATCTAGAGCCTCCCGGCCGATGGTCCCCGGGTCGCATGCCGGACGCCTACACACCTAATTTCGAAACGGGGAGATGCGTCTGCGAGGCGAAGAGTTGTCAGATGACAACTCTGTTCAAGCGGCGCCAGCTCCAGAAACGGTGTCGGTTCTCATCCTCAGCATATATGTTCGCCCGAACATGTTCACTAAGAGAACATGCGAGCGGCTTCAAGCGAGGGAAGACGGAGAGACTCTGCCGCCAGAGGGAAACAAAATTAGTCTCCGCTATTCCCTTCGCGGACCTCCCAGATCATGTGCCAAAGCCGATCGGTTTCGCCGCGCTCAAGGACCTGGAGGGGGGTGGATCCGCCGAAGTTCTCAACCGGTTGGTTCCACCAAGTCTTTAGCTTCTCGGGCTTGATGATAGTGTGCAACTGCGCAACCAAGCGCCCAAACTCGTTGATTCTGACCCGGTTGATTCGTTCGGGTTCTCACCCGGAGAGCCACCCGCTGATCGAGCGCCGGGACACGCTGAGCGCCCTGGCCAGCATATCGAAGTTCATTCCGGCCTCTTTTGCTAAGACGGGAAGTTGTTCGGCGATATGCTCTGAAACCGCGGGCTTCATATAAAGCTGTCTCGTCCGAACCTAGCAATATTGCAAGCAATCCTGCTATTGTCGGGCCGCGAGCTCGGAGCCGGTAAGAAGTCCGGGGCATTGGTTCAAGAGATCGATAAACCGGCGTCGCCTTTCCGCCGTCTCGAGGTGGTCTGCCGCGGAGCGAAATTCGGCGAAGGCGCCGGCTCCTGCCTTGGCTTTAATCACTCGGCACGGCACCGGATATCGGGGAGCGATTCCGCCTCTATCGGCTAAAAGCTGCAGCGCGGCCAAGCGCCGCTCGCCGGCAACAACATGGTACTCGAAATTTTCAGCCGGTACCACGATCAGGCTTTGGAGCTTACCGGTGGCGTGGATCCGCTCAGCGAGACGCGCAATGGACTCGCGGCCGATTTTCCGCCGGCCCGCCGGCGCCACCGTGAGTTGATCCAGTTCGATCCAATGAATGCCAGTCTCCGGGGTGGGGGAGGGGAGTGCGGTGCCGACGGCGCCCGGGATTGTTCGAGGGTCCCTGGGACGTGGCTGAAGGTGCGAGCGCATAGTGCTTGATCTCGATGCTTGACCGATTGCCCGAGGGTTCCGGGAACCCTGACGCATGGGTCCCCGGACTCCGCTTTAGGACAAGTGATCAGTTGCGTTTCGCGAATTGGGTGAACTGCCACGAATCGACACGCACGACGAGGCGCGAGTGGTTGGCTCCCTGCTTATCGGTCCACCGTTCCTGGCGGACTTGCCCTTCGATAAAGAGTTCCTGGCCTTTCTTGCCATTCGTCGCGAGGGCTTCTGCGGATTTACCCCAGAGCTGGAGATCGAGAAAGGTGGTGACACTTTCGCGTTCTCCCGATTCGGTGAGGTAAGAGTCATTATTGGCGAGCGCCACTTTCAGTAGGCTCTTGCCATTCTTGGTTTCGGTGAGTTCAGGATCGGCGACCAAATTGCCGGTCAACAGGAGTTTGTTGATGTTCATAGGTTAACTGGCTCTAACTATTTTATTTTTTGTGTTTTACTTATTTTGTTGAGAAGGAAACGCGGCTTCGCGTCAAAGCCCTGCTCAATAGAAATTTCAGCCACCCGTTCCCGCACGCAGAAGAAGCCCCGCGGTCAAGGGCGCCGGGAGGCGGCCAAACGGAATAAATGTCCAGCGCCTGCGGGACCAAGCCAAAGCGAGTTATTCCGGATTGGCGGTACCCTTGAGGGCGGGCGCTGCGTGCTGTCCTCGGTTTCTGTAGAAATGCCATCGTCTCGTTATCGATCTTGTATTCTATCCTATAATCTATCATTTAATATCTTGCTATTTATCTTCTTTCGGTTCTATTTAAAGCAGAATTTATGGAATTTTGCTTTTGGTCTTGCCAAAAACGAGAGGCTCAAGATAGGCTCCGCTCCAAAGGAGTTGGTACCCACTAAGGATTTATGGAGATTACTTTGTTTCCTGTTGCGGTCGGCTTGCTGGCCGGGTTAGACAGCGCGGCTGGAATCATCCAGGCCGTATCGATGGTGGTGTGTTTAGCGTCCCTGCTTGGAGCAATCTTTCAGGGATTTCACGAACGATCCGTCGGCGGAGTGAAAACGGCGCTCACGATCGCGGCAGTGGCGGGATTGTCTTGGACAATCGTGACCGCTGTCTACACGGCGGGCGGATTTAGTCCGAATATTCAGCCGAATGCCAGCGCGGTAAACTAGGAGGGAGCCAGGGATGGCGTTGTCGCTGCGCCCGAATGACAATGCCCGAGAGGGCAGGCCATCGGTCTGGATCTTTTCAGGCCAGTCCGTCGTATTGTTGGTGATCGGCGTCGGCTTGAGCCTTGGCCTTTTCCGGGTCGCGAACGCGCTGTGGGGCTTGGAGACGGTGCCGTCATTGGTCATTGGGGTGATTCCGCTTGGCTTAATCACCGTCTTTGTCGCGTTTTTTGTGAACGGAAAACCCGAATCCTATGCACTCGACTTAGCCTTCTGGGGCGCGTTCCGGCTGCAGTCTTGGCTGTTTGTGATTGGAGTCATTGATCGGCCGCCGGAGTTCTGGGTTCGGGGTAAATCCCCGCGGCATCCGATCGAATTCAGCTCGAAGGCAAAATGAGTGCGCTCATTCCAGACGGCTACTTCGTAGACGATCATGTTGTCTGGGGCGACCTAGGCCGGGGTGGCATTTTGAGCCGAGGCTACCGGATTCAATTCCCGGACAATAGCGCTTCAGACGACGATGCCTTTATCGAGCTTGAAGACAATATCCGAAAAGTCCTATCCGCTTGTCAGAAAGATGAGCGGCTGCAATTGCAATTTTACACTAGCTCCGATTACCAGGGCCCCCTGGCGCGATACGAGGAGGAGACAAAAAAATGCAAGGCTCCGAGGACCGCCGCGATCCGACAGGAATTAGTCGAACGCTACCGCCGAAGAATCGAAAGAGAAACGCTGCTGCGGACCGAGTGCCGTCTGTATCTCTCGACGAAACTGGCCAGGCTAACGACAGAGTCGGGAAAGCGGGTGAGGGGATTCGAGTATCTCTTTCAGGTCGTTGAGCGGTCCTTTTCGCAGCGGGCTCAGTTCTTCGAGTTGCTCTTTCAGGCAAGCGGCGGGAGCGTAGAACCGCTTACCAACATCGGCCATCTGCGGGACTTGATGGGCTATTGGTCCCCGGGACAACTCGCTAGTGATCCGCCCGATGCGAATGCGGTGGACTGGTTGCGCACGATCGAAGGTTTGTGCCGGTTTTCCGATGCGGCGCCGCGAGAGGAACCGGACCATGGGCTCTACATCGATGGGCACTACTTCGGGGTGTGGGTGATGAAGACGATGCCGCGCTCGACTTGGGCCCATACGATGGATCCGTTCTTTGCGCTGTCGATCCCGGGGCTGCGCCTCATCGTGAACATGGAGCCGCTATCGGTCGAAAGGGAACTCCAGCACGAGGAGGACCGGTACTCGAAATTGATGAGTAACCTGGACGCGAAAAATCCCAGTCTTCAGAGCGAGGTGGGCTTGGAGAAGCACCGAGAGCGGGCCCGCCGGTTGATGAGCAACAAGGTGCTGCCCTATAAAGCCCAGATTCTCGCCGTGGCGCATGATCGCACGCGCGAAGGACTCGATTCGAAGATGGAAGCAGTCCGCGCGGCGATGGGGAAAACCGGCGCCGAACCCTACCGGCCGCTGCTTCCGACCAGCACGCTCGCTTTCTATAACTGCGGGACGCCGAGTTTCGGACCTTGGGTGAAGTACCCGGACTACTGGCACAAGATCGATGACGCAAACCTCGCCAATATGTGGTGCACCGGGACCACGCCGGTGGGCGAGCTCGAGCGAGCGGATTGGATCGCCGACGGCGATCTCAATAACCTGATGGGAGGTTGTTGCTTTATTGGTGGCGAACCGGCGCACACGTTGGTCTGTGGGACAACCGGAAGCGGGAAAAGCGCACTTACCCAAACCGTGGTGCTACAGTCATCGGGGCAGTTCGGATTTATCGTCGTGATTGACCACGGCTTTTCTTGGGAGCGCACGGTCTACGAACTGGATCCGGAGTGCCATCCGATCGTGGTGCGTTCAAACGGGGGTCAGACTTTTAACCCCTTTGACACCGGTGCAATGCCGCTCAGCGCCCAGCAGCTAGCAAGCGCTGTCGCTCTCTGCCATTTGTTAGTTGGCCGAAGCCGCGACGAAGACAAAGACCGCCTGCGAGCCAGCGTTTTGGCCGAGACCATCACGAGGCTTTACGAAAACGCTTTTGGAGCCTGGAAAAAAGCGAACCCGGAACAGTATTACGAGGTGTCGAGGGAGGTCGCGATCTTGCTCGAATATCAGTCCCGGAGACTGACAGGCGACGAGGGATTCGCCGATGTGTTCGCGCAGTTTAAAGACGAGCTCCGGGACGAGCCCGAGCTGGGCGAAGAAATCGCTAGGGCGGTCGAGATCTCCGAGGAAACGATCGTGGGCTTAGGCCGCAATAGCGCGACGGCTCATCTGGTACGAGATCTCGCCTTTTCGCGATTTAGCGCCGAGATGTATCCGACCCTATTCGATTTGCAGGACGAATTAAACGCGCTTGGCCGGCGGGGGAAATATCATCCGGAAACCTGCTCGAGCCTCGCGAGCCTGTTGCGGCCATGGCTGCGGGATGGGCAATACGGCCCGATCGTCGATGGAGCGAGCACGATTGATCTGGGCTCGAGTTCGCTGCGTCCGGGCGAGCCGCCGAAAGTCGTCTACTTCGATTTGAGCCGGATCACGCAAGCCGAGCGGGAACTGCGCGCGGTGGCCGGTTTCCTGATCACCAATCACGTCAGGAACCATCTGATGTCGATGCCGCGCTCCATAAAGAAACAGATGGTGATCGAAGAAATGACCGCGTTCCAGGAAGTGCCGGACGCGGAAAAAATGGTGATCGATTTTTATGAGCGGCTTAGAAAATACGGCTGCCAGGTGATCGGGATCCTCCAGAAGTACACGTTGTTATTGGAAGCCCACCCGAGCGTCGCAAAAGCGATCATCGGGAACTCCATGGCGCTCCTGTTACTCCGTAACGTGGACCGGCGTGACTTAGACGGATTAGGTGAATTCCTGCCGTTGCCGGAGGTGATCAAGGACAAGATCACGGCGTTTCCGCTGCCGAGTGAGATGAAAGGCTCACCGGAAGCCTACGCGGGCTTTGTCTGGGTACGCCAGACCGGAGAACGGCCAACCTTCACGGTTGGTAGAAACTATCTTAGCGATGAGGTGATGGCGATCACAGAGGCGTCTGCAGATTCGTTTGAAAGCAAAAGAAAGGCCCTGCTGCATGATAGGAAGATTCAAATCCAATCAAGGAACGGCGTCGCCGTTGGTTAGTTGGTTAGGCTGGCCGGCGATGGCGGTTAGCCTCGCCAGCTGCGCGTCCGCGCCCGTTGGGCACGGCGTGGCGGCGGACGAGTTTTACCGGCTCGGTCCCGGTGGGAAAAAGGTCGCGAATGAGTTTTACAGCTATGGCGTCAGCGATGAAATCAAGAATTTATATTGGACGCAGCGCCGCCTGCAGGAGCCGGGCTACGACGATCAAAGGCCGGCTTTGCAGCGCAAGTACGTGACGGTGTGGGTGCCCGAGCAGAAACAGCCCGATGGGACCATCACTGAAGGGCATTACAAGGTCGTCGAAGTTGTCGAATAGAAAGGAGAAAAACATGCTTCGCAAAATCAGTTTTGGAATAACTCTCTTGTTCTTTGCTGGGAACGCCAGGGCGAACCTCATCGTCCACGACCCGGTTGGATGGGTGCAGTACGGCGTAGCGGAAGTCGTCAACTATGCCAACTGGGCTGCTCAGGAGACGAACTCCGCCGCGACTGAGCTGAACACGCTGCATAATTATGAGCAGCAGGTAATCCAGCTAGCGCGGATGGGGGATCCGGCAGCGCTCGCGCAGTTAACGGGCGTGAGTTCGATCACGTCGCTCTACCGCGATTACGCGATGATTTCTGCTGACATTCAGCAGATGAAGAACGCGGTGAATCCGCAAAATTTTCAAAGCCAGTTCAACTCGGTCCTAGCGACTTACAAACAGCCAAACTGGCAGGGCGTGATTACGTACGGCGGCGGCCAGTTTCTTCCAATGGCGGGCAGTTATCAATTCGCCACGGCGAACTATAACGCGGCTCAGACCGCGCAGCAGACGATCGCTTCTTTGACGGCACAGCGGCAGTCCGTTCAGACGCAACGGGACAGCGCGGTTCAAAGTTTGCAGGCGGCGACGACCCAAAGCGATGTTCAGAAATGGACGGCGATGGTGCAGGCGCTCAACGCGTCGATGAGCCACGTCGACGCGGAAATCCAGCAGGTGATTGAACAAGCCAAGCTGCAGCAAGTCCAGAATGCTTCAGCGCAGAGCATGTACGCGGCTACCCAAAGGGAGCAGTTAGCCGCCTCGTTGCAGAATGGGTTCGAGCAAGACCTGGGTTCCTTTGCTCGAGTGGCGCCGATTTACATGCAACCCGCTGGTTGGGGCAATTCGAGCGGCGGCAACACGACGAGCCCAGTCCCAATGAACATCCCGACAGGTGGCGGAGCGGTGATCCAGTAAAGGACGAAAGCTCATGACGACGACAACCAAGATGATTGCATGGGTTGGGGCGATTTTTGGAACCCTATCATTCGCGGTTCTGGCTTTGATCATCGGGGCCGTGATGTACGCGGGGTACAAGAATTCTGAGCAGCAGCGTCAACAGCAAGAGGCTGCCGCCCAATTGAAGCAGGGCTTAGGACAGGATCTCCAAAGCCTGTCAAAGATGGAGATTAAACCGATGACCGAAGAGGATAGGCGAAAATGGCTATCGGGAGCCGCATCGCCAACGGGGACGCCTGTAAAATGAACTTGAGCAGCCTTCTACCAACCTTTGTTAGTTCCGCTAACAACTTACACAACGTCTTGTTGCCGGTGTGCCTTGTTTTAGGCTTTGGAGGATTGGTATATAAAGTCGTCGGCGCATTTAGGGAAAGATCGCTGCAGGGAGTCTGGCCGTACTGCGTAAAGATGGTAGTGGCGTTTTGCGCACTCAGCACAATCGCACAGTGGGATCCAATTCTTACCGGTATGGTGAACGATGCCAGTGCGCAGGCCGGCTTAGACCAGACAGGTGTTTTAACCACCTTTGCAAACGACGTCGCAAAGAAATTCAGTTTGCAAGTTAACACGACCGGGCAACCCGCGACTCAACCGGTCCAGCAACAAAGCAATCCCTTTCAATGGGTTGGGAATGCTGCCTCAAACACCCTTTCTTGGTTTTCCACGCTAGGATCTCCGAGCGCCGCTGCTGCTAAAGCGACCGGGACGCTTTGGCAAGCACTGTCCAACGCATCGACTGGTTTGCAGGGTGCGCTTGAGGCGCTGTTTGTAATGATCTGCTGCGTGCTCGGAATGCTCGCGATGTGGATCATGTGGCTCCTCCAGCAGGTGCTGGCCGAAGTTTGCTTTGCGGTCTCGCCGATCTTTTTGGGCTGCATTCTAATCCCGCCGCTCGGCCAAATGGCTGCCCGGTTCTTTACCAATTACATCGCAGTACTGTGTTGGCCGATCGGCTGGGGAATCGCGAATTTAGTGACCGTCGCGCTGCTGAACTTTGCCCTGAATCCCTCCAACAACACTGGATTGGGCGCCTGGAACTTTTTCGGCGGCGGCTTTATCTGGTGGATCGGGGTTGGTCTGTGGGCGCTCTTTTCAAGCGTCGCTGCGCCGTGGTTGGTGACCAAAGCGCTCTCTGCGGGCGAGAATCCGTTAGTGTCATTATTCAGCGCAGGGATCTCTACGGCTCAGACGACGGCGCAAACCACAGTCTCGGTTGCGACTTCCGCCCTGGCTCCGATGACGGGGTCGGCGACGGCGGCAGGATCGATTATGGCGGGGACGATGGCGGTCCGTCAATCTTTCGCACGGCGTCCAATCAGCAGCAATAACGGCAGCGGCTCAAATGGGTCAAGTCCGGTAACGCGAAGCTAACAGACCAACCATGGGCGAAGACTTAAACACGCTGTTACCCGATTTTCAGGCTGACGTAACGCAGCTTCACGCGGTACTATTGCCGGTGTGTTTGGTCTTGGGTTTCGGAGGGTTCGTGCGCGAAGTTTTCCTGGCTCAGGCGCGCGGTTCGGTTTCGATGTTGCCCGGTTATCTCGTGAAGATGCTCGTCGCCTTTTCGGCGCTGGGGCTGATGCAACAGTGGGCGGGATATGTCATCGGGGGCGTTAACGACATCAATAACCAGCTCGGGGTTAATCCAGGCAATGTTCTAGCGAGTTATGAGCAAGCGCTGGCGACTAAATTTGGCGGTATTATCAACGCCAGCGGTTCGGCGGCAACGGTCCCGCCTCCTGGCTCCAATATCGCCAACGGCGGCACGACCGGCGGCGGAGTCGAAATCACGCATTACGGTTATTCCGGCGACCCGAACGGAGATTCCAACAGCCAAAATGGAATCGGGAATCATAGTAACCATTTGGTTTCCGGGGTTTCACTGGCTTTTTCACCCGACCTGATCAGTGAATATCACTTACAGGTTGGCCAGACCGTGACGGTGACCATGGCTAACGGCCAGGTTTTAACCGGCCGCTTTGATGATACGACGGCGGATTGGCTCACCGGGCGGGTTGATATCTATGATCCGAATAACACGGTGACCTTTAGCGGTGCAGCCGTGACCCAGATCGACGGAGCTCCTGCGAGCGCGGGATACGATACGGGGGTCGCCCGCTCGCCGGTTACCTTATTCACGACGGCCGCGATGGGTCTTGATGGACTCCCCGCCTTTCTTCTGGGGTTCTTTGTGATGGTCCTGTGTGTGATCGGGATGTTCCTCATGTGGCTGATGTCGCTCCTGCAACAGGTGCTGTATGCGGTTGCCATCGCCGTATCTCCGGTCTTTTTCGGGCTGCTTCTGGTCCGCGGTTTCGATGGTATTGCGAGTCGTTTTCTCACTGGGTTTGTTGCGATCTGTTTGTGGCCTTTGGGTTGGGGGATTGCGTCACTCATCACGAACCTGCTATTGGATTTCGCGGTCAATACCGCAAACAACCCAGGACTGGCGGCGGTCAACTATCTGAGTGGAGGCGTTCTTTGGTGGATCGGGCTAGGGGCTTGGACAATCGGCTCAACCCTGGCCGCTCCTTGGGTGATCAGCCGGCAGATCGCAGCCGGGCAACCTGGGATTGCGGCATTGTTAGGAGAGGCCGGAGGCCGGAGTGTTCGCGTCGCGTACGGGACCATCCAACACGTGCTCCGATTCGGACTTCAAAGTGCTGCCAGCGCGAGTGGAGAATTTGGGTCAACCGATCCTGTTGAGAGCGAGAACGGCGCACTAAGCGACGAATACTCCCCGGCGACGAGTTCTGTGCGGATGCGATACGGTCGGAGGCCCGCGGTATGAAAGTGAAGAGACAGATCGTGCTGCGGATCTCCGCATGGTTAGTCGCTTCGATTTTGGCGCTGAGTATTGCGGTAGCGGCCATGATGTACAGCGGCACTCGCAATCGTGAGGGGGTGAGCGCGGTCGCACGCGAATTCTTTGTCCAGATGTGGAAAGGCTCGCAGGCGAGGTCTGCGGCATCGATTGCGCTTCCGAGCGCGACGCCGGAAGGGAGGATCATCGAATGAGCGGGATTGCAATCTTGATGCGCCGGCGGCTCATGACGGTTTGGCTTTGGGTCGGACTGTTTGTGGCGGCGGTCGTCTGGGACTTTGTGGATCATCAACTCACCGTGCGAGCGATGATGCAGCCAATTCGGTTCGCTGCGATGGATTCCCGGGACACGTTCTACTTGAGCAGTGCGGGCTCTTTTGACGAGGCCAAGCATATTCATGCCGAGGTCGCGAAGTTAGCGGCGGAGACAATCTTCAACCGTTCTCCCAATGGTTACGACGATGCCGACAGGTTGCAGCGTTTGTTCAATCCAGCGACGACCAAGGCCTTGGAAAATGAGCTTGAGAAAGACAGCGACGCGTTTAGGAACGGCCAAATACACCAAAAGTTTGAGTCGGGTGTTGTGAGAGAGCTGCGTGTCGATCAAGCAACAGCGCTGGTGAGCGTGGATGGCCAGGTGTTTAGACATACGGACTTCCAGGGAAAGGTCATCGACGAGTCGAAGCCGGTGACGGTTTTTCTCGAGCTGAGGGTGAACTCTGACATGGCGCACAACGGCCGGTATCCACTGGTCGTGACCGCGTACGAGACAAGATTTCATGAGAGGCAATGATTTACAGCTGGCCGGCAGGCGGCGTGGCCCCATTGAAGCAATCGCAACCCTGAAGGTTATGATGACCCGGACCGATGAGTTTCCGCAGTTGAGAAACTGCGGCCCCAGTGCAGTCGCTAACCGGGTGTTTTTCCGCGCCGCTTGCCTGCTCGCTCTAATCACGACCGGACATGTCTCCGCGCAGCACATCGAAACGCGCGTGCTGACTCCTGCGGCGCCGATGCATGTGACTGTTCACCCGAATGTCGCGACGACATTACTATTTCCTAACCCCATCGGCGGCGCCTTCGGGTTAGGATTAGTCTCCGGAGGGAACCGAGAGAACCAGGCCGCGCTGCAAGGGACCGTGGATTTAGAGCACCCTGAAAGTTCACCGTTAATGGTGCTGCATGCGTTAACGCCGGGCGCGAAGGTGGTGATGACGGTCCTTTTGGACGGACGTCTTTATGTCTTCAATGTTGAGGCGGGGCCGGATCCGGACTTAGCGATCACCTACGTTCTGACCGATCCGCAAGTCCGCCGTGGCGCAGAAGTGACCGAGGAAGACGTGCGGGCGAACCGTCTGCGCTACGACCCGGAATTGCTAGTCGGATATCTGAGACGCGCGCAGGACGCGGAATTGATGAAGAAGAGTTCTCCGGAGTTGTACTCGGATTATTCGGTGCGCACCGCCAATTACACTTCGGAATCGGACTGGGCGATCACGACGGTCCAGACCATCCATCGGTTTGAGAAACAAGATATCATCGTGCTGCAGGGAACGGTGCAGAATAAGCTAAGTAAGCCGCTCATCTTCGATGGCCGGTCGACAACGGTCCAGGTGGTGCAGGAGGTGCATCCGGCAAAACTAACGGATGTAATGCAACCGATTCCCGCCAGGCAGACCGTTCCGATCTCCGTTGTGTTGCAAGGAGATTGGGACGGCAGCCGAGCGCATCTCTCAATCGAAAATGAGTTTCGGATCATTCTGCCGGCTCCGGCAAGCGAGACGCCGACGCGCTACCAAGCACAGGAAACGGGACGCGGTTACGCGCCACGCTTTCGCGTGGCACGGCCGGAGGAGGAGGGGAAGGGAGTAATCCCGCGTACGCAGACCGGACGGTAAGTCTTTTTGAAACCAAAAGGAAAACGATGGCGCACAAAACTATCAGGTTCTTTACGACGATGCCGGGCGCGCTTCTGCCATTGATTGCCGGCCTACTGGTAGTCGCTTGGTTTGTCGTCGAGCAGCGAAAGCATGGAAGTTCCGTGAACTCGGGGCCTCAACGGGAGATGGGCCAGGTTAGGCCGATAGCGAGCGTGCCGCCCGAACGAGCGCAACAAGAAGAAGTCGTTGAGAATCGAGCGGTGGTGCCGGTCCAGCCGGTGGCGGAAAAGTTAACGCAAGCCGCTTCGAGTCCGGCTAGGCCGGAACCAGAAGCAAAGCCGGTCCTAATCCAATCCGCGGTCTCGTTCTACGTGTCAGCGGCAACGCCAACCCCGACACCAGTACCGGAACGGAAAACCCCTCCGAAGATTTGGTTGCCCAGGGGCATCTTCATTCCGTGTTCTCTCGTTAACACCGTAGACAGTTCCCACATGGATACGCCGGTCGTTGGTGAGGTGATCCGGGATGTTTGGCAGCGTAACAACGGGACGAGCCACCTGATTATTCCGGCCGGCACCTTGGCGAACTGTTTTTCGACTTATGGACGGGTGAGAGACAGGATCGAAGTCAAAGGCACGTGGTCATTGACCTTCCCGGATGGGCTTGAGTACGAATTAGAGGGAGTCGCGTGTGACCGCGAAGCGGATCCTGAAATCCAGGAGTACGGGCTGGAGGACGGCTCCGCGGGTCTTCAGGGCAATATCTATTACACCGACCGGTATGCAGAACTAAAGGCGTTCGGAGCAGCGGCTCTGACCGGGGTGCTGCAAGGTTTCCAGACCGTTCAGGGAACCGCCTACAACGGGAACAGCCTGGAGCACACGCCGCAGAATGCGACGCTTCAAGGGGCGCCCAACGTCGCGGACTTGCTCGTGCTCAAGTACCTCAATGCGAATGACGGCGACGAAACCTATGTCCAGGTCAAAGCGGGCAAAGAATTCTACATTTATCCAACCACGGTGATTCGTCCCGACAAACGGTCGGTCGGCGCTAAAGATCAACGCATCGAGGATAACGGCCAACACAGTGGCACTCCGCCACCTACTTCGGGCATTCCGGCTGCCATGAGTGTCGACCAGTTAATCGAGCTTGAACGCAAGCTTGGGACTCAAGCGACACAGGCACAGCAAGAACAAAAAGAGCGAGGCCAAGGCTATGATCAAAATCAGGACGTGCGCATCCATTATTAGTCTTACCGCGTTCGTGACGATGTCCCTGGCGCAAGATCCGCCGGACGGTAAGAGCATCGTGACAGCGCCTCCAGTCAGGCAGGAGAAGAAACGCCCACCGGCCCCGCCTCCTCTTGCGGATTGTTTGCCGGCGCCGCTAATTGGGCCGCCGCCGATTTTGCCTCCTCCGCCGCCAGTACCTGTCACGTACTGCGGGAAAAAGTTACCGCGCACTAACCAGACACGGGTGGCGGATGAGGTCCACGCTTACGCCATTGGCCGTTTGCCCAATGGCGAAGGGGGCATGGATGAGGCGCACCTCTATTACCGGATCGAGCAATCCACGCATTGGGACCTGAGGTTACCAAGTAACCGGCAAGCGGCCAAGCTGGTGACTGGCCCTAAGGAAGTTTTTTACCCGCCGACTTATCAAGCACCTCCCAATGATCAGCGCGTGAGGGACGCAGTGACCGCGGCGGATCAGGCCCGGCTTGCTGCCGAGCAGGCGCAAAGGAATTTCGAGTCAGCGACCGAAGACATCCACAAGAAGCTCCAGGAGGATAACCAGCTCAAAGATGAGATTCAGGAGCTCCTGAAACAGAATCAACAATTGAGAGAGCAACTGCAGGGAGGTCAGGGTCGCACTACCCCGAGCCCAAGCCCAACCAACAGCAACGCGCCCGGAGAGCAGCTCAAGGATTGGGGAAACCATCTGATCCAGTACAGCGGGCCGGTCGCCACGGGAAAGCCGTCGCCATGACCATCATTGACACCGTCACGATCCAGCGGCTAACGGGGTTGGATTCCTACCTGGGAAGCCAGATCCTGGGCCAGGAAGAGGTCATCTCGCAGGTGACGAGCCTCTTGCAGCGGGCTTTTCTCGGGATCCGGCTTCCCAACCGGCCGATCGCTTCCCTGTTGTTTCTGGGGCCGACGGGCGTGGGAAAAACGGAGACCGCGGAGCTCTTAACGCAGCGGCTTTTTGGGACCCGCGAAAAGCTGATCCGCCTCGACATGAGCGAATACATGACCGTCGACTCGATTGATATCTTGCGCGGCGCCAATATGAGCGAGGACGGGATTCTCGGGCGGTATTTTGACCAGACCGAAGCTTCCGGAGTGATTCTGTTCGACGAGATTGAGAAGGGCCATCGGTTGATCTTGGACCTGCTCTTGCAAGTTTTGAGCGCGGCTCGATTTACCACCGCTGCTGGCCGCACGCTGGATTTGAGGGGTTACGTCGTCGTCGCAACGAGTAACATCGGTTCGGAAATGCTGATGGAAAGCCGGACTCGGGATCGTGAGACGTTGGTGCGCCGGACGGTTCAGGCCGCGACTCAGGATATGCGACCGGAGATTTATGCGCGGTTTGACGAGGTGTGTGTCTTTAACCGGCTGAGTGACGAAGTACTTGAAGAAATCGCCAAGCTGCATTTGGAGCGCTCTTTGGAGATCGTGCGGCGCCAGGGACACGACATTACTTTGTCAGGTAGCGTCTTAGAGTATGTGCTGCGAGAAGGTTGGTCGCCGGAGTTCGGCGCCAGGCCGTTGCAGCAGGCCGCGCTGCGGGCGCTCGGCGGCGCGATCGTCCCTAAGCTTTTAGAAGGGGAGGGGAGGCCGATAAAGGGTCATATTGATTACGACCGGAAGCGGAATCGTTGTGAGCTCGTTGCTGAGGTAACTGTTTAATCGATATCATTATGGTTACTGATTTTCTAACAGAAAGGTATCTTGCCTGGGCCCGGCTGGGATGGGGTATGACTTTACTTTGCGCACTGATAGTTTGTGCTCACGGTGCGGAGGTTGTGATAACCAGCGATCCGCCAGGATCGGTGATTTCTACCGGAGGTAAGGAGTTAGGAATTACCCCATTGACCCTTGATTTACCGAGCGGTCAGCCAGTAGAAATGACTTCCCGTTTTGGGCCTCTGGGCGCACTCACGCAGACGCTGACTCCGACTGAGGGACAGATCGTCGCTTACCAATTCAAACACGAGTATGGAACCCTGGTCGTGACCTGTGAACGGATTGATGCCGCGCTCGTGATTGACGGAGCCGGCTACGGCCATCCGCCGGCCGTTGTCCTGGTATCTCCCGGCAGGCATAAACTCTTCATGACCGCCTCCAATGCTCCGGATAAGACGCGGGAAGTGGAATTGAAGGCGGGGGAACGTGCCACGGTGGAAATGGATTTTTCTGGAGGAAGTCCGGAGACGACCAAGACGAGCGTGAGCCCGCAGAGCACTCCGGTAGATTCACCGTCTCCGGCGCCTACGGTTAGCCCAAGTCCGAAGAGCGGACCTAAGCCGGCGGATCGGACCCGGGTGGCGTGGGAGGAACCCCCGCCACTGATTCCGCCTGCGACCGATCCCGCGAACCCAAAGCCAAGCGCGGCACCTTTGCCGAGACGGAAGCCGGTGGCGAAGCAGTTGAAGAAGGCGTCGGCCCACGTCGCTTTGGTGAGTGAGGGCGGCAACACGGAAAAAAGGAAGGCCGGCCCATCGCCGTCACCGGCCCCAGTCCCCGATCCGGCAGAAGCGCGGAATGAGCTCCAGTCGCGGTGGCAGGCGAAAGAAGAAGCGCTGAAGCTCGAAAAGGAGCAGATCGAAAACGAGGTTAAGAATTCAACTGGGTCGGTTCAGGAGCGATGGAAATACCGGTTGGCGGTGTGGCGGCAGAAAATGAAAGCTATGAAAGAAGAAGAAGCGGCGATGAGGTGAAGGAGAAACCCGTCGGGCCAGCGGCTCTTAGAAATGGTGTTGAGAAGGTATGAACGTTGCCAATCTCAGTCCGGCGACCAAACGCTCGCAAAAAATGATGCGACAAACCTCGGTAAGACTGGCTATGTCCCTGGGGCTACCGATAGACCGGCGCGCCAAATAAGGCTCCGGTAACACCGCCGTCGACGACGATCTCCGAAGCGTTCACATAAGACGAATCGTCGGACGCTAGGAATAGAACCACCTTGGCCACTTCTTCAGCGTCCCCATGTCGACCCAAAGGTACGCTGGAGTTCAGCTTTTGTTTGACGGCTTCGCGTTGCTCCGGGGGCAATTGCAAACGTTCACTGATCGGAGTCTTAATTGGTCCGGGCGCAACGACGTTGATGCGGATACCCAATGGCGAAAGCTCCGCAGCCATCGCCCGGCTCATGGAATGCAACCCCCCTTTGCTAGCAGCGTAGGATCCGGCGCCGGGGGGGAAAGCGACAGACTCGGCGATTGACCCGTTCAGAATGATAGATGCACCAGGTCCCAACAACGGAAGCGCAGATTTAATCGTCAGAAAGGCGCCAGTCAGATTTGTCCGTAGAACCTCGTCAAACCGTTCTTCGGATGTGTCTGCGATCGACCCTAATCCTGGAATACCAGCGTTGGCGAAGACAACGTCCAGATGGCCGAATTCTCCCTTGATTTTAGTGAACACCGCCTCACGTGCTTTGGCGTCCAATACGTCGGCTTGAAAAGTGAGCGCCTTGGGACCGAGTTCTTTAGCCACCGCGTCGATCGTGGTTTTGTTTCGTCCAGTTATCGCCACTCGTGCGCCTTCAGCCACGAACAGTCGCGCTGTTGCTAAACCAATGCCGCTGTTGCCGCCAGTGATCAAGGCCGTTTTATTTTGGAGTCTCATATCGCAAAGATGGTTTAGCGATTCGAGCCTAGCCCTGTTAGGCTCGATTCCCATTCGCTGTCTTTATCTACTCCAAGGTAAAAACCATCAACGGTTTATGTTCCAATTGCCGGAACAATTGGTCGAGCTGCGGCTCCACCGGCAGACGCAGAAAACTCGTGAGGTTATCCCCCTATTAGGCAACCTTTTAAAGCTATCTGCCGCGCCGTACACAGAGGGTCAGAGAAACTGACCAAGATTACTTCTCAACTCGATAGCGAAGCCACACCATGCCGCCTTCTAGTGTTTCGGTGGCGATGTGTCGAAGCGTTTGACCTCCTGCCGGTTGTTCGTCTTCGCCGCCTGCGTACTCAAAGATGGTTGGCATACCGGACAAGCCATCGATGCCCGGATACACCAGCAGGCTGATTTCGTCGATCAAACCTGCTCTGAGAAAAGATCCGTTGATCCTACCGCCGCCCTCAAGAAGGAGTGTTTTTAGGCCGAAAGTTTTGCCGAGTTCTTCCAACGCACCACCCAGATCACTTCCGCCCGGCCCAGCAAAGAGGTAGGAAACGCCGTCCTCGCGCGATTCGGAAAGGTAATCATCTGAAACTTCTTCACCAAGAACGGTGATGATATGGTCACCGCCAGCATCGTCCTGGCCGTAGTGCAGTTTCCCATGAGGGTCGATCGCCACCGCCACATCGCGCCCTTTACGATCGGCGATGTGAGTGGTACGCAAGCCGGCTGCGGCTGGCTTCACGACCCGCGGGGGATTGTTTCCCACGATTTCTTCCATCGTGGTGCGTCCGACGATCCATCCGTTGGAATCGAACCGGGAAGCGACTTGATCATAGTGTGAGCGCAGGGTCGCTGCGTTAATCCCGTTAGCAGGAGCTGTCCAGCGATCAGCCAACAAGCGTCCGTCGATCGAACTCATCATGTGGCAAATGATTTTGGGGCGCATATCAGGCGGCGTGCTTTCTGGTTTGTGACTGGTGTTGCGGGGCGAGTTAGAGAACAAAGAATTGACGATTCACCATCTGCATCAATCTTGCGAATCCCAGGGAGGTAGCTCCAACGCTCGTTCGAAGGCGCCGCGAGTGTGAACCGGATCACCGTGGGAGACGATCACTCGCTCGAAGGGTAGCTTTAGTAGATCTCGCAAAGCGGGGAGCACCCGCTCTTCGTGCCATGGTGTCGACCACACCAGAAGCTCGCCGTGAGGAGCGGTCAGCGCGTCCGCAAAAACGATCGTTCGCTGCTCCGGTAGCCAAAGCGGTGTCTCGTTGTTATTCCTCCCATCGTACAATGTAACCAGGCCGCCGGGTAAAGTGAGCCCTGGGTAAATGTATTCGAGTTCGGTCTCCGGGACGTCGTCGCGATGAAAAACCTTCGGACCAAAAGCGCGGATATTATAGCGATGTGCAAAAAAATCGACGTCACGCACATGGTCAGGTTTGAGAATGACGATAAATTTTGGTGGGCGAGCGCTGAGCCGGTCCCAAAGCACGGAAGACTCATTGGCAGGAGCTAACGGATCAAGGAGAGCGATTTCGCCACCGGACTCAACGCAGATTGAAACGACTTTCCAGTCCCATCCGTGTTCCCGAGGCCACTCCTGGTATTGCACCTGCCAAAGCCACAAGCCCGGCACGACATCAATCAGTTCTGGTTCAACCGCTTCCATTTGAGAGACCTTACCTGTTTCGATTTCGGTGGTGTGGTCGGTCGTAGCCGCTGACCGCCTTCCTCCTATCCACTTACGGTTCTTCGGGAATCCTTTAGTCGAACCCGGGAAAGAGAACAGCGGAGGTTGCTGATTCGCCTCTAAGCTAGATAGGGGAACAAGAAGCGCTGAAGCTCGAGAAGGAGCAGATTGAAAACGGGATCAAGCATTCGACGGGAGCGCAACGGGAGCAGTGAAACTATGGCAGTCTGATTTACAACCCTTCAACAGTCGTCGCCTTTTGCGAGGCTTCTCTCCCGAGCGCCTCGCAGATCGCAAGTGACCGCATCACATTTTTGGTTTGCACAACGCACTGTAGAGCGAGGCTCCCTCGGATAGGATGACAGTGTATTCGATTCTTACCGAGTCTGGCATGCGTCCGGCTAAGTTACGCGGGCAGAGAAAGCCAAATAGTAGCTGTAAGACCGTTCTGGCGATTTAGTGATGGCTTCCGGCTCGGGACTTGATCCTGACATCACTTTGCAAAAGGCCGAGTTTCAGCTAGAGCGAGTCGCGGCCGAAATGGGCCGACGATACGAAACGCAATGCCGCAGACATCCGTAAAGAGCTCGACGAAAATCTTACAGGCCAATGCATCCGCTGCGTTTGGCGGATTAGCCGGTGAGAAGTTCGTCAATGTGCTTCGCGCCTATGATTTTCCTGTCAGCCAAGAGCGGCTTGAAAGAAGGCTGGATCGCGATCGCAATTATCGTTGTGGCTGATTCGCTCGATTTCGAACTTTTTGTCGGCTGCTGATGAAAAAATTAATTCCTTCGCTGATGCGACGGGGGATTCGGTCCCTTGTGAACAGGTCGATTGCTCTCTGGCCCCGTGGGGGCGTTGTTAACGATAGATTGGTTCTGCACAAGCTCTCTGGCCAGCTACAATTGGAGTGGCATGCCAGAGCGGTTCACCCGTGGGATCGCGACCTCCCTACATGCCGGCAAGTTGAGGCGTATTTTGAGCAAGCGGTTGCAGATACCGACTTTGCGATCCGCAGAATTTTCCAGAGGTTGCCGGAAATCGACGTGATTGAAATTCGAGTCCTCGACACTCAGGATCCTACAAAAATCATGCTTGCAGGCGTCGTCACACGCGAAGACGCGCTTGCCCCTGATCAGTCCTACTCACCAAAAATGAGACTGAAAATGATGGGCATCCAATATGCCAAAATCATGGGCCCGTGTTTGGAATTTGTGCCAGCGTCGCCAACATCCATTTTCTTGCCGCCAGTAGCAACAACGGAATTCTCGGAGGGATGCGCTGGCCGCAGATCGTTGCAAGAGATTAGGGCCCCTTAATAAGCCAACTTCAACGCAGCTTCTGGCGGAATCTTCGAATGCCCTACCCCTAAGCAGCTCGGTGACCCATGCATTCCTTTACCTGATCCAGCGATTTTTCGCGCCTTCTTCGATTGAATTACCGGACACGAGGTCATCTAGAAGTTAGGGGAGTCCTTCCATTTGGTGAATTTCTGTCGTTTGTTCACCACTTCGCCGCTGGTGATAAAGATGCCTTTGCCTCGATAGTGAAGGGTTTGGATGTTTAACGCTGTGGCCACATGGGCCTTTAACACTTCGAGAATAAAGAAGTTGTACGCATTGATCAAACGCCCGTCGGCGACCCGGCACTCAAGGTTGACGAAACATTCTCGGATCAGAGGCGCTGCCACTTCTGCGCCTTGAACCGGCGTCAGATGAAACCGCTCAAACTTGTCGACCTCAGCGCCGGAGCAATTACCGATTCCAACCACTTCGTCCACTAGTTCAACGGACGGCACATTGATCACACATTGTCGGCTCTTGCGTATCATTTCGAAACTGAAGTTGGTATTCGCAATGACACATCCAACCAAGGAAGGGGAGAATTCCATGACGGTATGCCATCCCAGAGTCATGATGTTCGCCTTTCCTTTCCAAGCGGAGGTGATAAGAACGATCGGCCCCGGTTCGAGAAAGCGCCTGATATCGGAGACGGGAAAATTCCTTCTTCGTGTACTTCTTCATACGGTCATTCCGTAAAATCGTCTCCTTCAAACTCTAAATCAGATTCTTTTTGAGGTTCGCGGATAGTCAGCGCTCGGAAAGTGAAATAGATCGCCACGATCAAAGCGATCGCCGCAGCCGCAAGGCAAAACCAGGCAAGGAGTCTCGACAGAGCGCCGGTCTGGTCGGCTGCGGTGAGAGGTTAGAGCAGATGCTTTCTTGGTAGCGATGGGACACCAGGCGGGACCCTCTCGACATTCAATCCCGCCGGGATAAACGCCGATCATCCCCCATCAGCGTCGCAGAATATTGGATACAAGCGAGGACATCTTCGCGAGCGAGCGAAGGGTATTCCTGTAGGACTTCATCGATCGAATCTCCCGCACCCAGAAATTCGAGAATGGTCTGTGCCGTAATCCGCGTACCACGAATTATCGGTCGACCATTGCAGATTTTGGGATCGATCACGATTCGATCGTTCATCCGGCTCAAAAATAAGGCGTTAAAGCCCGCGAGGCAAGCGGTTGGGCGTTCGTCCCGCGTCGCTGCAGATGCGCCTTCAGTCGGGCAAGGTAATTTATCCTATTTATCTTATTATTTATCTTGAAGTATATCTTATAATCCTTTAGCGTCGGGCGACGTGAAAATGAGCGGCGGTCGACGCCAATCGGTAGTCGATGGCCGCAGTCGAATGGAGGATAACTCAAATGGAATTAAAGGAAGCATTTCACAAATGGGCGAACGGTGGGAACACCTTGGTCGCCTACGGCCCAAGAGATGAGGGCGGGTACTCACTCTTCGAGTACGACGGCGGGCGGCCCAAAGGGCTCTTTCGAAGCGAAAGTCTGGAAGAGATCCAGGCTGCTTTCAGGGACTATTATGCCGTCAAGGCGCAGGTCGAAAAAGGGATGCCGTGGAAAGTGGCCGGCAACCATCTTGTCGTGTGTCGCCAAGCTCCGGACGGGAAATTCGAGGTGAGGGAATACAATTCATTCAAGAACCGGATCGAGATGATCCTAGAGCGGTGCGACACCTTGAAAGAAGCTCGTGAAGCCCTCGAGAAATACGCCGGAATCGCGAGAACGATGACAGACTTTAACAGTCTCACGGAGCGGCAGAGACATTTTCAGCGAGTGTTGCGGGAGGCTCGGCAGGTGGCTCCTGGATTGCATCTGATGCGAATGGCTGGCCAGCAGCCGCAGCGTAGAATGACTGGAATGGAGAAGTGATGGTGTTTCATGCGCTGTTATCGATCCGCCTTGAGCCAACTACAGTTCACCAGAGCGGCCTTATCCTTGCGGCGATTTGAGCAGATTATCCGCAGCCTCAAACACGTTCTACTTCTGTACCTACCTTAAGGCTTCACGACATGAGCAAATATATGGACAGCACCAATAAAGAAGCTAAACCCCGAACCCGCGTTTCTGCGCAATTGAGTCAATTGCTAGGCAAGTACTATTTGGAGGGGTATACCGAAATGTGGATTACACGTCTTGGGAGAGTCATTGATCCATTCCGGAAGCATTCTGCGATCACGAGACAGACAAAGGAAGAGGTTCTTTTCGCAAGAGGCTTTGTAAGGGCGGACATTCTTGCCTATTCAACTCAGCAATTTTTTGTCCACTTGAGCGGACCTGCAGAAGCGGTTGCGAAACTACAAAGACAGTTTCCAAAGCATCAGCTCGATCCTGTTGCTGGCAGCTATCGTGTCGCGAAAGCCAGGTTTCAATCTAAAGAGCGGGGGGAGTTTGGGGCTTCACGATCCGCAGTGAGACCACCATCTGAGCAGGTAGGCCGAGTGCTGGACCGCTAAAAAAGGAAGTAACCGTCATGCAGGGAATGAAGACGATGATTCAATTAGAGAAAGACCTGCCTCGATATGAGGCGGATGCCGTGGCCTCCCAAAGGCAAGCTGAACCTGATCGGGCGCCAGCCGGTGTGCTGCGGGAGGAGCCGGAAAATAACGGAGCTCAAGAAGCGTTCCCTTTGGAAGAGGCTCGCCGGCTCGCCCAAGCAATCTTGCGTCTGGACGGACTGACCGGCGCCGAGATCGAGGCTGCGGAGCGCGTACTCTCAGTGGACCGCGCCGACATCCGGCGGCTGCGGGAGATCGCGGGCAATCACGCGATGTTAACTCCCGAGTTTTTCAGTTTGAACGGGTCTGGGCGCAATGGGCAGGAAAACAGAACGAGTGGGATAGGGCGGTAGGTAGGGTATGGACGAATTATCTAAAACCTATACGCTGACTCATTCGCCTGACGGGTGGCGCGTCCATTTTTCTACCGGGATCGCTCCCGCTTTCGGTCTTGAGCCGTACTATGGCCTGCTCGAGGTGATTGACCGCGTTGAAAAGCTCCATCCGGAATACCGGCCCCGGCTCAACGAGAGCCAACTCGCGGATTACACGTTTCAGCTAAAACACCGTGTTGATGAAAATCCGGGCTTCGTACCGGAAGCGGTCAACGCCTTGATGCGGCGTGTTTCTCCGGAGCTCCGAGCGTCCGAGAAACTGGTGCTCGAGGAAGTCGCTAAGCGTACGTTCGAAAACGATCATGGGCTCATGGCGCTGATTGAAGAGCTAAGAAACGGGAAGGCCGTTAATGAAAGACAGACCGGCGCCGGGATCAGCGGGAGGGAACACCGGTTATCGGTCGACCATCAAGCTCGGGAAATTGAAAAGCTCATCCGCCAAACGGCCGACTTGCGAGAAGGCCTCATCGGGCTCGCAAAAAATCTACGGAAATCGGATGCCGGCTTCGATCGAGGCGATATTACCGAGAACTTAGCGATCTTGCATCACCACCTTTCGGACCTGCGAGCGCACGTTGATATTGCTAGACGCGAGGTCGTGTTGGCAAAAATGATGGGGACTGTTGGAAAGGGAATGGCTCCTGAACTAACCACAGGTATTTCGCAGGTGAGGACCATGGAACCGCGAGGAATGGGTCGCTGATGAGGCCGCCTCCTGACGAGTGCGGGCCGCAGGCAACTGGATTTCGCCCGAACTATAGGGTAAAATGGAGTCGGTCATGAAACGCAAAAGTCCAAAACTGGTGGTGCTCGATCCGGAGGACTTCTCCGAGATCGCCCTGGAGAAGTGTGCCCAGCGCCGCCAGGATCAGTTGGATATCGCGTCCGGCCGGCGGACTCCCGAGGAGGTTCAGCGCGAAAACAGTTGGCTGATCCGGGATCCAAGACAATTCGTGACTACAAATCTCAGGGAAGCGAGTGAGCGGCTTTGAGCTGAGTTGAAGCGAGTGAAGCTAACCGAAATCTACGATAGCGTTGTGGCGGAAGGATCTACTGCATTCGCGGAGGTAATTGCGGTCTTAGAGGAGGCCGGGATCCGATACGCGGTGATTGGTGGCCTCGCGATCAACGCTTATGTTGAGCCGGTCTTCACGGCGGATGCTGACATTGTGATCGCACTCAGCGAGGTCGACCGTTTTGCCGCGGCTCTGTCAGAGTTCGGATACAGGGTTGAGCGCTATCCGTTCTCCTTGAATTTTCGTAAGGCTGGCAGCGACTTGAGTCTCCAGGTTTCGACTGACCCTGTTTATCAAGGTCTTTTGGATCGGGCAGTACGGAAAAAAGTCTTGGACGTCGAATCGAACGTCGCGTCCTTACGCGATTTGGTTGAAGGAAAGATACGAGCCTGGTCCGATCCGGAACGACGCCTGAGCAAACGTGCGAAAGATCAGACCGACCTCTTCAGGATTGCTGAGAGCTATCCTGAGATGACCACGCTCCTTCCCGAAAGGCTGAAAGCGGAGATTATTGAGGACCGGGCTTCCCGCCTCCTTCGCGAAGGGGCGGAGGGTTCGCGCTCTGCACAACCACGGGCGGAACGTGAACCGCCGGGGATAGATCGCTAGGCGCTCTGCGTCTTGGATCAAGGAACAGCTAAGGAACGCCGGCAAACGCATCGGAGCCGCGATCTAAAACAGCATTTATCTTAGATTTCAGATACCGGCATCGCGGTAAGGAAATGTAAAGAGGAACGGGCGCGTGGCGAGTGGAGAGACCCCCGAATGGACAATCGACTACGACGCCATCATCGGTGCTCATCTTGCCTGCCAACCATCGCGCATTTGGCCCGGGCTCCGGTTCGCGATCCCGATGAGCGAGGACGAATGGTGGGGTTTCCCGCGCTTTCCGGCCTGGAAATACGAGTGGGATGTTAGGCTGGGCGCTGATACGCAGATCCGTCCGTTCGGACCGCATTACCGGATTCGCGTTGAACCGAGGAGTGTCGAGACGCCGTGCGAAATCCGTTCTGTTAAATGGAAAGACGTCGCTGCGCTCAAGGCGGCTTTTGCCGAGGCGTTCAACGGTTACACCGACTACCTCTACTGCGGAGAGAAACAGCTTCTGAAGCTGGGGAGCGCAGTGTTGCGGGACTTTTTCGCGCTCGGCAAAGACAGCCTTTGCCGGCGGGCGTCCTGCCTCGCGGTTGATCCGGAAAATCCTGCTCGCGTGATCGGGGCAGCCTTGTTAGCTCCTGCTAACAGATCAGTCCGCAGGCCTCCGGAGATCGCGACGCAACTTCAGCCGGTGTTCGTCGTTCCGGGCTGGCGGCGTCGCGGGGTCGCGACCGCTCTTGTTGCTGAAGTTTCGATGCGCCTCTGGAATGCCGGGCAGGAAGTACTCATCAGCGGCTGTTCGGATTACAATGTGGCAAGCAAACGCTGGCACCTCGCTTTCGGCGTGACCGAGATACTGCGCTACTATTCCCGCAGCCCGTTATTCTATTGGGCGCGCCACGAGATTTGGCGAAGGGAGCACCTCGAGAAGGCGCGGGGAATTCCGTTTGAGCCTCAGGAACGCGCAAAGCTGGAGCGGTGGTTGATATCTCTGGCCGACGAGCTGGATGAGCTCGAAGCGGAAGAGTTTTATCCTGACGGGCCGCGACCCAAAAGAAAGCAATTCCGGGACGAGGCCGGCTGGTGCCTGGGGCGGAAAAGGAAAGCGTGACGAAGTTAACTGCCGGTCTTCTTTGAGCATCGGAGCGGACTTGCGTCAGGGCGCCCGGATATGAGAAGATGGAGCTAACTAGCAAAGCCGATGGATCCCGGTAAAATCCACAATGAAGCGATACTTTTGCGCAACGCTTCCACGGATGCGCAGGAGTTACTCGAGCTTCAGTGCACCGTATCAGTTATATTTGAAGCACGGTTGAAGCGCCGCGGGTCCAGTGGTCCGGCAGCTGCCGGACGCGACGAGGGAGCATAGCTTGAGCCCTACGTGACCGAGGAGCAACGCGGCCAATGGGCTCGTGCCGCCTCAACCCTTCGGGCCGGGCTCTTTTCGGCTCGTGCTGCGTCGCTCAGTCGTTACGTATCGCAATATCTGAAGCACGGCCGGGGCTATTTTCGACTTAACTGATACTGTGCACTTAGACCGAGATCCGATCGCGGGCGAAAGGGCTTTGGAAAAGGCTACGCCGGAAGCCCAGGGGTTGGTCGCTTGGTGGCTCGATAAAGAGAACGTCTTGCCGGACGAATTTTCTATCTTCAATCCCAGGCTGGTGGCGAGGGTCCACCGGCTGCGGGGCAGTGTACCAAGTCCGTGACTGGCATAGCGGCGCTGCTGTGTCTTTTGGCTGGATGCGCGAAGCGAAGAGTGAGAATACCCGCTGCGGTCTTTGACCGATGAGCGACAAAGCAGCCGGCCAAAAGACACAGCCGCCCAGAGGGTTGCGATCAAAATGCTGCGTTGCCCGTCAGTCTATCAATTCAGACACACTCATTCGTCGGAGCCTTGCCAGCGGCCGGTCTTGATCGCAACGCCGGTATGCCAGCCACGGACTTGGCGCACTAGGAACGGGATAAGCGGTGAGGTAAGGTACACGTGGGAAGCCGGCCAGATCGATCCGAAGTATTCGCTGAAAGAATCGCCTTCAGCTTCATACGTTTCAGCGGATCGAATGAAATGTGCGTGATAGCCGACGCTACCGTTTTATTCTAAATCAGACCTACCTTGGGTTATCAAAGCTGCCTGGGCTATTCTCAGTTCCACGCCACTCCGGCTTACGTTCCTTGCTAGCTTCTGACA
>WNFI01054932.1_pt1 | contig 31950 bp, 23 predicted proteins | sample 5400471 | NCBI WGS metagenome assembly WNFI01 (sample SAMN13153348, study PRJNA577476) | soil metagenome | isolation source: 100 cm saprolite on Douglas fir-dominated hillslope | place: USA:California | collected 2013-09-17 | reverse complement strand
GTCATCTCTATGGCATCCATAATATAATCGATTTCAGTATTGGTCATCGTGGGATGAATGGACAGCCTCACCCAGCCAGGCTTGCACAACATCTCCCCCGCCCGAAGCAAATTCAATATCTCGAAAGACCTGGCCTCATCAATCCGCAGCAGCAGGTGTCCATAGGTGCCTGCACAGCTACAGCCGCCCCTTGCCTGAATCCCGAACCTGTCATTCAAAATCTTGACAATCAAACTATAATGAGCATCCTTTACCATAAAGGAGAGTACGCCCAACCGCTTCCTATTATTCCCCTCGAGTATTTCGACACAAGAAATTTTCGAAAGCCGGTCAAATAGGCGCAGAAGCATTTCCTCTTCCCTCTTCAATATCCTTTCAACTCCCATCTCTTCTTTCAACCGGATACACATCGCCGCTTTTATCCCTTGCAGGATGGGAGGAGTCCCGCCGTCTTCCCGCTGTTCGATATTTGCAATATACTCATGTACCTTCCACGGGTTGCTGTACAGCATCGTGCCGCCGCCCGGCTGATCGGGGATGCGATTCTTATAAAGCTTTCTATTAAAGATAAGGACGCCTGGTGTGCCCGGGCCGCCTAAAAACTTATGGCAGGAAAAGTAAATCGCATCCAAATCCGCATCACCCAGGCGCCGGGAATCACCCGGGCGCCGGGGATCGCCCGGGAGGCCCGAACCCGCTTCGGGATGCATATCGATAGATACATAAGGCGCGGAACAGGCAAAGTCGACGAAGCAAAGTCCGCCGTATTCATGCATAACGGACGCGATTTCATGGTAGGGCGTTTCAATTCCCGTGACGTTCGAGCACGCGGTGATTGCCGCAATCTTATTCTTCCGATCCTTGTATTGCTCCAACAATTGCCTGAGGTGCTCCAGATCGACATTTCCATTTTCGCAGGGTCGGATCATTTCAACCGTGGCGATGGTCTCCAGCCAACTGATATGATTACTGTGGTGCTCCATATGGGTCACCAAAACAAGAGGCCTTGACGCCTCGTCCAATCGCAGGCATTCGACATAATCCATGACCCGCTCCGGCAACCTAAGCCCCATTATCCTCTGCAGCTTATTAACGGCAGCCGTCATCCCGCTACCGCAAAAGACCAATACATCGTCCTCCTTTGCATGAACATGATCCTTGACGATGGTCTTGGCCTCCTCATAAGCTCTGGACATCATTCGCCCTGTAATGGTCGTCTCTGTGTGGGTATTCGCAAAAAAAGGCAGTATTTCATCCTGTATCCTGGCCTCAATGGGCCCATAAGCCCTGCCGCTTGCCGTCCAATCCGCGTATAGTATCCTTTTTCGCCCAAAAGGAGATTCAAAAAGCTGTTCACAGCCGATGATGTTTTGACGGAAGAGAGAAAAATAGTCTTCGAGTGAGCCTACCGGGTGCATACATTTGGTTTAGTTCGTGCGCTATTTATTTTTTTCGGAAGCATAGAGGCCAAAGAGATCATAGGGCTTTTTGCTAAAATAGGCATTGAAATAGGTGCCAAGGAGGATAACAAAGAGGGCAAATCCCAAAACGATCATCCACTGGGTTACCGAGGTCTTTTGAATTTCCTGCTTCGATTTCACATCACAAATTTCTCCGGGGCAGTATTGGGCTTTTTCTTTAAAGAACAAGGGATAAAATTTACATCCCAGGCAAATACCAAAAGCCGACTCAAAGAAGAGAAACAACAGGCAGATGAGGCAGATAATACCTGTGATCGGGCTATAGGCATTGACCAGCACCATGAAAATGAACATGGTGGCCGACAGAACCAGGCCAATTATCCATGCAAACCTTTTTTGCCGGGCGCCCACATATTCGGGAGTCTGCCTGCCAACGATGATCCGGCCAATGATCAACGTAGGAGAGAATTTAGGGTTTACAAAAACCCGGATGGCAAAATCAGTAAGAAATAAGGTGATGACATATTTGATCGGCAAAAAATTGTTGTCGAACAAGATGAACATCAATGAAAGGAAGGTCGCCAGGAAGAGGATGCCCGCCGCCGCCCTTATTTCCCTTTCATTTAAGACGCGGATGTTATAACCGGCCACCTCTTCTCCAAACTGTATTGTTTTATTCATAGCGTTATTTTTTTCATAATACTATCTAATTAATTCAAAAACTGCAAGTTGCACCAACAGACACTCGATTGAGGTATACTAACGGCGATTCCCCGTCAACCGCGAAACAAGAAAGACAAAGAAGAAAAGATTTACCGATATTTAATCCATGAAACACCAAAATGAAGGCCCTGCTCGATATAAAACGATTTAAACTCTACGGCTGGATCGGCCTTGCATTTCTGTCGTTGGACCTGCTTACCGATGTCGCGCAGCATACCGGAAGATTTCCTGCAATCTTGTTTGACGATATCTGGCTGACGATCTATATCACCGTCCTGGATTATATCTGGTTTGAATACACCCTTCCGCGCCTTCGCTGGAAAAAGTTCCTGAGATCGCTGTTGCTGGTACTGGTGCACATTTTTTTATATTCGGAGGGCTTATTCCTATGGCGGCTCATAGGGATCAAGCTTCATGTATACATGCCTTTCCTATCATCATCCAATGAGTCCTACGACACCTCCGATGCGATGGGATATAGCGTGGGGTCCCTATTTTTCTTTGGGATCGCCAGGCATATTTACAATCATATAAAACTAAAACAAAAGGCGCAGCAACTTCTTATTGAAAAACAGCAGGCTGAATTGAACTATCTGAAGTCACAGACCAACCCGCATTTCTTATTCAATACTCTAAACAACATCTATTCCCTGGCAAGGGACAAATCCGATCGGACGCCGGAAACGATCTTACGGCTGTCGAAAATTCTGCGTTACATGTTGTATGAAGCCGGCGGCCCGTACATAGCCATCGAACAGGAGTTGAAGATCATCGGTGATTATATTTCCCTGGAACAACTACGTTACGACGACTCCCTGCGGATCAATTTTAACTATGACGTCGAAGACATGAAACAAGCCTTGCCCCCGCTATTGTTGATCCCTTTAGTGGAGAATGCTTTCAAACATGGCGCCTCTGAAACAAGAAATCAACCGTTCGTCGATATTCACCTTTCCGTCGTTAAGCGGCAGCTGGCCTTTTTCGTAAGAAATTCGACGGAAGAATTTTCCGGTGACGGGAAAGTGAAAGAAAATATCGGCCTTTCCAACCTTCGCCGTCAACTCGAATTGCTCTATACAGACTACGATATATCCCTGGAACAACGAGCATCCGAATTTTCCGCCACCTTAAAGATCAACCTTGCAAGCCATGTCTAAAATACGATGTATCATAATAGAAGATGAGCCCTTAGCGGTAAAGGTCCTGTCGGATTACATCCAGCAGGTGCCATTCCTGGAGCTGCTGGGGGCTTTTAAAGACGCCATCCTGGCAACCGACTACTTGCGGCATACTACCCCCGACCTTATTTTTTTAGATATCCACCTGCCTAAGTTAAAAGGCATGCCCTTCCTGAAAACACTTTCCAATGCGCCCGCAGTTATTATAACCACCGCTTACCACCAGTACGCCGTGGAAGGCTTTAATTTAAACGTAACGGATTATTTGTTAAAACCATTTGATTTCGAGCGCTTTTTGGTAGCGGTAACCAAGGTAAGAACAGTACGCGCGGAAAAGCAAATACCGGTTGACAACCAGGAGATAAGGGATTTCGTCTTTATAAACGTACAAAAGAAGAAGGTAAAGGTCCTATTCTCTGAGATTGTCTACATTGAAAGCCAGCGGGAATATATCAAAATCACGACTATCAAAAACGAATATATTACAAAAATGAGCACGCATGAGATCGAGGCGATATTGCCCGCAAATCTCTTCAAACGGGTGCACAGATCCTTTATAGTTTCCATACGCAGGATCGAATCATACACAGCCGAGATGGTCGAGGTCAACGGCGTGTCTATTCCAATTGGAAAGGGCTATAGGGACAGTATGGAAAAATTGTAGCCAGGCCTGGCCGGCACGGCCTGCTTACACTTCGATTGCCTGGTCAGGATAATCCTTCCCGAAGGGCTTTCAACAGCGCCCTGTCATTTGATTTTTTAATAGTGATCGCTTCGCATTGATTGAATTTCGCAAAGGATTTAATGGCGTCACTGACCTTGACAATCATCGGTTTGGTCAGTTTTAGCGGCTCGAAGTGAAGATTGTGAATGATTAACACCCTTTGTTTTCGATCGGCCTTTGAATCCATCCTGGCAACAAAAGTATCGCCGATCAATACGGGTAATGAAAAATATCCGTATTTCCGCTTCGCCTGGGGAACAAAACATTCTATCTGGTAGTCGAAATCAAAAAAATCCCTTAAACGATGCCTGAAGACATTCAATACGTCGAATGGCGAAAGAATAAATGCGTCATCGGACAGCTGGATCTTTTTGTTTTTATAACTGCGTAACATGTAGAGAGGGGCGGTTTTAAGACCTTCGATCGCAACATTGCAAACTTCGCCCTCATCTACGAGCTTTGCCAACTCCTTTTTTACTAAATTATTCTTCACGTAATGGGCACGCCAGGCCATCTCTTTTGCGTAGGCGATACCCCGGGATTTCAATGAGCGCCGAATAACATGCCTTGCAAATTCCTCTGGTGTTGGCATCGTCGTATCAATGTCATCCGGAATTATATTCATAGGCAGATCATACACTTTCTGGAAATCTTTTTTTCGCGTGGTCATCAGTCTCCCGTCCAGGTACAACCTCTCGAGCGCCATCTTAGACGGTCGCCAATCCCACCAACCTGAACTTGCCTCCAGGCGATCATTTTCAAAATCCTTTACCATCAGCGGTCCTTCGCGCGCAACCCTATCCAGCACCTTGTTCATGAGATTGATCTCGGCCTGTGTTAGGGGCTTTCTCCTGGATAAAAAGCCTTGCTTTACGGGCAGTGAAAAGCGGAAGTCGTGCATGGGGATGTATCCCGAGTCGGAAGTGAAGAATTCAAAGATCCTTCCATCCGCCTGTAGTTCGTCAAGCCATTCCGGTTTATAGTCAGGTACCCGTGATGCAAGGACATGGTGATGGGCGCGCTCAACGACATAATTGGTATCGACCTGAACAAAACCAAGATGGTCGATAAGTTTGTAGACTGCTTCCCTGCCTTTGCCAAAGGGTGCTTGTTTTGATAATCCTACCGCGTGGAGGATAATTTTTCGGGCTTGTGATTGGGTGAGGACAAGTCGGTTCATGAGATAAATTAACAATTTTTAGTATTAGCCCCTAATTCACCCGCTTCACACAAGCGGCGCCGGCTCCACATGCACCAGCACGTCCTTGATCCGCAGATCACTCCTGAGCAAACGATCCTTTACAGCGTGCGCGATCGCATGCCCTTCCACCACCGAAAGAGTCCCATCCACCTGTATATGAATATCCACAAAATAGTCAAAGCCCATCTTTCGCACATAACACTTCTCCACTAGCTTTACATCCCTGTTTTCACTGGCAAGCGCCCTCACCTTTTTAACGATTTCATTGGACGGCGCCGCATCCATCACCTCGTTCAGCGCCGGGCGCAGCAACGAAATCGCATTGACCACGATAATACCCGAGGCGATCAGCGCCGCCCAGTCGTCCGCCGCCTCATATCCCTTTCCCAGGACCAGCGCCACCGCAATCCCGACAAAGGCGGCTACAGACACGATTGCATCGCTCCGATGATGATAAGCATCCGACTTCACCGCCTGGCTATTGATCTCCTTCCCGATCTTCAGCACATACCGGAACATCCCCTCCTTGATCAGAATAACCACCAATAAAATACCCAGCGTAAACCGCCTGGGCATCTGATGCGGCGTCCGGATAAAATAAATAGCATTCCAACCGATCCAAACCGCCGCACCCAGCAAAAACAGCGAAATAAGAATAGCCGCCAGCGGTTCAGCCTTCCCATGACCATAAGGATGTTCCTTATCCGCCGGCTTCATGGCAATCCGCAACCCCAGCCATAAAAGCCCCGAACTCAACACATCCGCAGCCGTCTCCGTACCATCCGCCACCAGGGCATAAGAATGACCCAGGTATCCCGCAACATATTTTACAAAGACAAGTCCTATGCTGATAGCAATACCGAACAAAGTAGTACGCATCGCTTTAACAGACGGATGTATGTCAACATTTTGCATGCAGGGCGCTATTTTTTTGCAATTTTATCGAAAATTCTTCAAAAGGTAGCATTTTACGCCGTGTCGCCTCTTATTTGATCCTTATTTTCTACAACCGCCAATCGACCCATGCAAATGATAAAGGTGCAATCAGGAAAACTGCACCTCTATCCTGGGGTGCCACATGGATGCATCAATTAAAAAAATTAGTCCCGGTATAGAAGTTCAGGTCTTCAAAGGCCCTGCACTCTGTTATATTTTATAGAATTTATCTGCAACACATTCTGCTTATAAGAATCATAAAAGTCAATAAAATCCAACAAACCGATATTCCGTCTCTTGTAGTTATCAAGCACTGCATTCATCAACCGCTCAAAGTCCCCCGAGAATTTCGGGTCAATGCTCTGATACAGTTTATGCTGCGCAAAAGCTATTTCCAGCGAATTGTTTATATTCTCCTCAACAGTCACCACCGTGCTTTTCTCCAGCGCCGCCGAATTGGCGATCATGGCCTTTGCCGACTTGATATTACCCTGGTTCCGGTTTAAAAAAGGCAGATCCATAGATATGCCTAATCCATTATAGTTAACGGCATAGCTTCCCTGATGGTCCCAAGAGACGGAAGCCGTCAGATCCGGCACGGCCAAAGCCTTCTGAAGGTTATAGTTCAGCTTGTTAATAGTCGTATTTTCCCGGGCGATCTTCAGGTCCGTTCGGTTATTATAGGCCGAATCCAGCAGGGTATTGAGGGCATACCTGGCCGGATCGAGCTTGTTGATGGATACTGAGTCCAGAACCGGATCGACATATACCGTGGGCTTCACCTGCAACACCAGTCGCAACTCGCTCTCTATCCCCTTGATTTGATTCAACAGGTCATTATACTCGCTCTGAAAACTATAGAGTTGCGCACGGATCCGGACCACCTCCTTTTCTGCGATATAGCCGTTTCCCTGCTGTTCAGCGAAAGCCTTCACTACTTGCTGGAGAGCCCTGATCTCTGCATCATACACCTTTGCCGATTCTTGCAGGTAATAGATATTGAAAAAATCAGTACGGAGCGTATACTTCAGCGTGCGCAGGAGATCGAAGAACTGATATTCAGCCAGCGTAGCATTCGCCTGCGCCAGCTTAATTTGTTTATTCCTTTTCCCCGCCAGTAAAATCAGTTGGGACAAAGCCGCTGAATTTTCAGTAGTGTTAAAAAAACTGGAATGAGGATACAGCGAACTGGGATCAGAAATAGCGACAATAGGACCATGGCCCAAAGACAAATTAGGATTCGGCCAAAGTTTGGCCTGAATGATCAATGCCTTCTGCGCATCTATATTATATTTCTGGGCAAGAAGCAGGAGATTGCTGTCCAGGAAGGCCTTTTCCGCCTGGGGAAGGGTCAGCCTAAGCGTATCCTTTTTGAAGTTTTGCCCGCAAACCGTGGTAACCACGAGTAGAAGTAAGAAAGAAAAGACAGGCCTGGCCGCGCCAAGCCCTTTCATTTTCAAGAAATGGAATGAAAAAAACATGCTCTTTATATTAATTAAGTTATGTTAATAAATGAAAAAATCCACAGCACCGGCTTATCCGTTCATCGAATGCCAGGCACAAAAATTTATCAAAACAGCATAGGACGTACAATCAATTTACCGACGGTCCATCCTACACGACAGACCACCAGCCCATGATTATAAGCCGAACAGCAAGGAAATTCAAAAGGAGAATTATTCTGGGATTCAGCCCACGCAGGGAGGCTTGAACGGCGAAGATATTGCCGGATTGGAATAGTGTTTGAAAGAGAGCAAGGAGTAGTTCCTCTTAAAAAAATATTCGGTCAGATTGCTACGAGGAGGCTCAGGGATGGTAAAGATAAGATGATGCGCCGCATTGGCATCAAACTCTCTAAAAGGCAACTGCCTGTCTTTGTCCCCATCATTATCATTTATATCCTGCCCCCAATAATGCATCCGCAGGAACTCAATGACCCCGATCCCAGGGTTTCTGTGATAGTGCTCGATGTAATGGGTAAACAAAAAAGTAACCTTGGAAAACTGGTTGAGCGTAATGCCATTCAGGAAAGTAATAAAAAAAGCTATATATATAATCCCTTTTTTCACTATCGCTAATACTGATTTTATTGAATCAGCAAAAGTAAGCATTTCAATTCCCACTCCTCCCAGATTAAAGCATTCTAATCCATAGAACTGTAGTTCCTGGCCAGTTTCAAGCGGATAATTTCATGCCGAAATTGATGTTCAAACTGTATTTTTGCGCCGGCTTTCCCGCTAATACTAATTATTCAGACCAATATATGATCCGAAATATATGTCTAATACTTTCATTTACACTACTGTCCCTTTGCTCCTTTTCACAGGATGCACATCCCCTCAGCAAAAGCCAATACTCCATTTTTAATCCAACTCCTGCCAGGGAGCTTAGAGAGATGGAAACGGACAGACCTGATATAACAGAAAGTTCCTATACCGTTGACGCAGGGCATTTTCAATATGAAGGAGATCTGTCAAGATATACCCTATCAGAAGATGCCGGTTCACACAACAGGAAAATTGCATTCAATAACGGAACCTATAAACTTGGCATAACCAATTCGCTTGATTTTCACCTGGTATTTGAAAGTTATATTTTTAATTACCAACATGATAAAGCGGGAACCAATCCAATGACCCAGGGCCTGGGAGATATCGTTCTCCGGTGCAAGAAAAACATAATCGGGAACGATAGAGGAAAATTCTCATTAGCTATCCTCCCCTTTATAAAAATCCCCACCTTGTCATTTTATGAGAATAATCGTGTCGAATGGGGTGTAATATTCCCCTATACCTTAAATTATTTACCCCACTGGTCATTAAGCGGAGAAGTACAAATGCAATTTCTTAAACAAACAGGAGAAGCCAAATACAAACCATTTTATTTACAGTCATTCGTGGCTGAACATGAGCTGAACAAAAAACTTGCCTTCTTTATAGAAACCCATTTCACCTATTCGGATCAGGATAGGACACTTGAAAACTTCGCCGATGGGGGGCTTATCCTGCTATTTGATAGCAATCTGCATTTCGATTGTGGAATCAATTATGGTATTCAGTCCTACGCTTACAAATCGTTTTTCACCGGCATGTCATTCAGACTATAGACAATGACCTTTTGCGCTATCTTCTGTACTTCCTTCATGTATTTGCCACCGAAAAATAAGCCGGAAATAACAGGGAATTCTGAAGAAATCCTGTTGTCTCTGCCGATCAATTGAATTTGAATACAGCAAGGACAATGATCAGCCAAAACAACACCAGTTGTGTCGCCTGGAAGATTGTCAGTCTCTTCTTAATCGCAGGTATTGCCTCTTGCCCGATGGCGGGCGCCTCTGTTGTACCATTAAGCAATTTGCGCAGTTTTCTCTTCGCCGGTCGGGCGATCACCAGGAAATTCAGCAAAATCAGCAGCAACAAGACCATCTTCACCTGAAACCATAGTTGTCCTGCAATCGCCCCATGAAAGGCTGCCATCATCAAGATTCCTCCCGCAATAATCAGTACGGCCCCGATACCTTGCAGCAAAGAGAAAGAAGAGGTAGTCCTTAAAATGGTCCGCGCTTTATCCTTATCGGTCAAAATAAACATCCATAGTTGCCTTGAAGCAACAAATTCCGCAAGACTTACGCCTACCATCATTATAATTCCTGTAATATGCAGGACGAGACCGGTTTGTAATAAATTGAAGATCGCCATGGTTATTTTTTTTGCATTAGTTAACAAGTAAATAGCCACCAGCCTCACAAAAAATTGCAATATCCCCGTGGCTTCAAATAAGAAATTATTGGGCATTTCATAAGCTTACCTCGTTCGATAAAGATGATGCGTAAGACATAGTATATTCACGAGTTTATTAAAAAATGACAATAGTCCGAAACTGAACAATTGTTTACTTTTGTAAAATAACAGCATCTCCTTTTATCAAACAAGGCACATAAAAGCCGGCATGTTCAATACCGAACAAACCACCTAAAAAGTCCAAAAACGATGGCAAAAAAAACGCAGTCTACGCCCCCAGAAGATGACCGTAGAATCCAAAAGACAAAGAAATCCCTGGCAGACGCATTAAAGGAACTGATCCTTGAAAAGGGATACGATGCGGTGACGATACAGGATATTATTGATAAAGCCAATATTGGACGAAGTACATTTTACACCCACTACGAAAGCAAGGACCATTTACTGGTAGGCAATATCAATTTCCTGGAAAACCTTGCCCTTGCTCCCACCGCAGACACCGAAAATTACCCAATGGGAATAAATCTCTCCTATTTATTTAATCATTTAAAAGAAAATATCCAGATCGGCAAGGCTATGGCAGGTAGAGGCCTTGACGTTTTAATTGCGCACTTTACCGAACTGGTGGCCGCCAAAATAGTGGACTACAACAAGCCAAGGCAGACCAGGAACAAGACAGCACAAAAAATGATCGTTTACAAAGCCGAAGCAATAGCGGGCGGAATAGTGCGGATGCTTTTCAAATGGCTCGAAGACGGCGCCATTGTATCTGTTGATGAAATGATCCTATATGCAAAAAAGATCATCGATACCTTCGCCGACGAAAAATAGCCATGCTTTTCGCCACCATCCTCTCCGTTTATAAGCCCAGGGACCTCACCATCGAAGCAAAAGGCACACACATAACTGAAAACCAAATCATTGCGATTAAACAACTTCTTTCAAAAAGCAATTAAACATAAATAATACCCGGAATTATATAACCCAGGCTTAACCAAAACTATTTACATTTGCCTGTAATAAGGTATGTCAAATCTCATAGCCATAAAACTCAAAGCGTTATTCATGTTGACTGTATTCACAGCTAACTTTTATAGCATTTGCCATTGCCGGGATATGGCTATTACCCGTCCTGCGCTGTCACACAGAAGCCAGGGACATGAAAGGAAAAGTTGTTGCCAGGAAGATCCCCGTGCTGATAATGCCTGTGCCGATGCTGATCATCATACACCCTGCAACGAAAAAGACGGCTGCTGCGGGACCCATGCCGTAAAGTTCAGCCTGCTGGAAAAACAGACCGCCGAACCCATCACCCTGCATCCCGTATTCGCAGTCGCCTTCACCCATCATTTTGTCATTGCTCCCCCTATTATTCCCTCTTCCCGCCATATCGAAGGTAAAATCGACAACGAATGGTTGCATCGACATTCCCCACCCGATTTTCAAGCCCTGTACCAACGTTTCCTGATCTGATGATTGTACTGTTTTCATACCCGGCAAGGGAGCTACAGGCCCCTGCCTAAACCTATTTATTCATACAATCAATCCATCAGAATGAAAAAGCTATTTTTCACCCTTGCCCTCCTGGCAACCGTGTACCTGCAACAAAGTATTGCCCAAAACCAATTAACACCCGCCTCCCCATTACTCAGCACCTATTACGGAATAAAAAACGCCCTGGTCAACAGCGATGCCAACACCGCCGCCAGCCAGGCCGCCGCCTTTCAAAAGACCCTCCAGGCCATCGACATGAAAAGCCTGCCCGATACCAGCATGACCGTATTTATGTCTTTGCAGGGTAAACTAACCAAGGACGCCGCCTATATCGCCGGCAATAAAGACATCTCCCGCCAAAGAGAACATTTCACCACCCTTTCCGCTAATATGTTCACCCTGGTCAAAGCCTTAAAACTCTCCAGCCAGCCCGTCTATTACGATTACTGCCCCATGAAAAAGGCCTACTGGCTCAGCAGTGAGGCCACCATCAAAAACCCCTATTTCGGGAACCAGATGCTCACCTGCGGCAAGACCACAGAAACACTGAATAATTAAACCACCCATTCACACCTAAAAAAAATCAAATGAAAACAATTCTTATCGTCCTGGCCATAGGCCTGACTTCACTGGCCGCCTGTAACAACGCGCCCGACAAATCCACAGAAGCCAATAAAACCAATACCGACACCACCCAGACCGCCCCATCCACGAATACCGGCAGTACAAAGTCCGCCACCCCGATATCAGCCATCGTAGGCCATTACCTTCATTTAAAAAACGCATTAGCCAACGATGACGGCCAGGAAGCCGCCGCCGCCGGAAAAGCAATGGTCGAAGCCATAGATAAATTAGACACCAGTTCACTGACCTCCGATCAAAAGAAAGCCTATCGGAATGTAGCTGACGATACCCGGGAAAATGCAGAACATATCGGCGCCAATGCCGACAAAATCGCACACCAGCGCGAGCATTTCGACATGCTCAGCAAAGACCTGTACGACCTCGTCAAAAAAATCGGCGCCGGTCAGACCCTTTACCAGGATTATTGCCCCATGTATAACAGCGGTAAAGGCGCGACATGGATCAGCGAAATCAAAGACATCAAAAACCCCTATCTCGGCAAAAAAATGGATACCTGCGGCACCGTCAAAGAAGAACTAAAATGACCCGCATGAAACGGTCCAAAAAAATCCTCTTAGCCCTATTGGTCGCAAGTATCGCCATTCAATTCATACAACCTGCCCACAATAAAAGCGGGCAGGTATTACCCACCGATTTTGCAAAAATATATGCCGTGCCTTCCCATGTGCAAACCATCCTGCAAAATGCGTGTTACGATTGCCACAGCAACCATACCCGTTACCCCTGGTACGCCAACACCCAGCCCATGGCCTGGATCATGGCAGGGCATATTAAAGATGGCAAAGAACAACTCAACTTCAGCGAGTTCGGCAGCTACAGCACCAGAAGGCAAAAAAGCAAATTAAAAGGGATCGCCAATAGTATCAAAGACGATAGTATGCCCCTGACCTCTTATAAGATCATGCACAAAACCGCAAACCTGTCACCAGCCGAAAAAACCTTGCTCATCGATTGGATGCAAAACAAAGCCGACAGCCTTGCTCAAATGAATTAAAATATTCAAAAATGAAAAGCGCCGTATTCATACTTCTCCTCCTGGCCTTCTATTCACTGGCTCCCGCACAGGACACCACCATGGCAAAGCCAGCAGTCCCTCCCATGAAAACAATCGTCAACCCTACCCCCCCACACACCGTCCGTTACGATCTCTACGTCACCGACACCCTCGTTAACTTTTCAGGCAAACCCAAACGGGCCATCGCCGTAAACGGGCAAATACCCATGCCCACCCTCACCTTCACCGAAGGCGACACCGCCCAAATCTACGTTCACAATGAACTGAATGAAGAAACCGCCCTGCATTGGCACGGACTATTCCTCCCCAACCAATACGACGGCGTACCCAACCTGACACAAATGCCCATCAAGCCCCATACCACCCATCTCTACACCTTCCCCATCGTCCAGCACGGCACCCATTTGTACCACAGTCATTCCATGTTCCAGGAACAATTAAGCATGTATGGTTCATTCATCATGAATAAAAGACAAGAATGGGACATCCCCACCCTACCCGTTATATTAAGCGAATGGACAGACATGAAACCCGAAGAAGTAGACCGCAGCCTCCACAACGCCACCGATTGGTTTGCTATCCAAAAAGGTTCTACCCAAAGTTATGGCGAAGCCATTAAAAAAGGATATTTCAAGACCAAGGTCACCAACGAATGGAAACGGATGACCGCCATGGACGTCAGCGACGTGTTTTACGATCAATTCCTCATCAACGGCAAAAACCAAAACGAGGAGCCCCAATTCAAAGCAGGAGATAAAGTACGGTTACGCATCTCCAACGGCGGCTCCTCCGATTATTTCTGGCTTTCCTGGGCCGGGGGTAAAATCACCGTTGTAGCCTCCGACGGCAATGACGTAGAACCCGTTCAAGTGGACCGGCTAATCATCGGCGTAGCCGAAACCTACGACGTCATCGTCACCATCCCCGATAACAAAAGCTATGAATTTTTAGTGACCCCTGAAGACCGCACCAAATCAGCCTCCCTCTGGTTAGGCAGCGGAGAAAAAGTACCCGCCACCCCCCTGCCCAGGCTGAAATATTTTGCCGGCATGAAGATGATGAACGACATGATGGACATGAAAGGCAATATGATCGAAATGCAAGGCATGACCATGCGTAATCAAACGATGGACATGAACACCGTCATGTATCCAGAGATCACAGGCCCCGAAAAACCTTCCGATACCGCCAAAACCAAAGCCATGCAAATGAACCAGGGCAGTCACAGCATGGCCGGTATGGATATGGACAACGACCAATCAGGACTCGTAACCCTTAATTACGGTATGTTGCGTTCAACAGACAAAACAACCCTGCCCCCCGGCAACCTGAAAGTCCTGCAATTCGACCTGACCGGAAATATGAACCGCTACGTATGGACACTCAACAATAAAACCGTTTCCGAAAGCGATAAAATCCTCATCAAAAAAGGAGAAAATGTAAGGATCATCCTTTACAACAATACCATGATGCGCCACCCCATACACCTGCATGGGCATGACTTCAGGGTGTTGAACGGACAAGGCGATTACGCCCCCCTGAAAAACACCATCGACATGATGCCCATGGAAAGGGACACCATCGAATTTGCCGCCTCCGAGTCCGGTGGAGACTGGTTCTTCCATTGCCATATCCTTTACCACATGATGAGCGGCATGGGCAGGATCTTCCATTATGAAGACACACCCCCCAATCCCGAAATACCCGACCCTAAACTCGCACAAAGAAAATTATTTGCAGACGACCGGATGCCCCATTTCATGGCCAAAGTCGGCCTTGAAAGCACCGGATCAGACGGAAACGCCATGCTGGCCCAAACCCGTTGGCAAGCCAGCACCCTTTGGAACCTGGGTACGGACAACATGATGGGATATGAAAGCGAAACCATGATCGGGCGCTATTTAGGGCGTATGCAATGGTGGTTTCCCTATATCGGTTTTGACTACCATTACAAAACAGCCGGTGGACCTAAAAACATCTTCGGCAGCGAAGAAAAGAACTGGTTTGGTCAAAAAAGCGATAAAACGAACCGCCACACCGTAATAGCCGGTATTGCCTACACGCTGCCCCTGCTCTTTATCGCAGATGCCCGGATCGACGGCAACGGAAAACTACGCTTCCAGCTTAGCCGGGAAGACATACCTTTAACCAGCCGGTTGCGCTTCAACCTGATGATCAATACCGACAAAGAATATATGGCAGGATTCCGGTATATCCTCACCAAATATTTCTCCCTATCCACCCATTATGACAGCGATATGGGATTAGGCGGAGGAATCACCATCACCTATTAATCATCTCTGTTACAACCTGACTACCTGCCGTTTTCCATCATAAACCACCGAGACATCGGTCAACTTATTATCCAGGCCTTTAACGCCGGCCCGTCCGGCCAGTACGATCCCGATCTTCCTTTTCCGGAGCATGCCGCTAAAACTGCCTTTTCTTTCCCCGACGGTCAGCGTTCGTTCCTTGTCATTCCATTGTAACGGGATGATCGAATAGTGGCCTTTCTCATAGTTATAATTTTCCCCTTCATCCTCGTAGAGGGCAAAACTTCCATTGCTGCCGGGGTAGATGAATATTTTCAGAGGTGTACTGTCTGGCTGCAGGACATATTGCAGGGCAGGCCCCACCGGTAATATCGTTCCCGCCTTCACCATCAACGGTATCTTTTCCATAGATGTTCCGACCGTCACGTTGCGACCGCCTGCCAGCTTGCTTCCCGTCCAGAAATCATACCAGTCCCCTTTCGGAAGATAGATGTTCCGGGAATGAGCCCCCTGTTCGACGACCGGGTTTACCAGGATAGAGGCGCCAAGCAGGAACTGGTCGCTGATCTTCCAGGTATTTTTATCTTCCGGGTAATCGTGCACCAGCGGCGCCATGATAAGGGAGCCCTTCTGTGTCACCGCCCCCGCGAGCGAATAAAGATAAGGCATCAGCTGGTAACGCAGATCGATGAACGCACGGGCGGTACGTTCGAAGTCAGCTCCATAACGCCAGATCTCCGTATTGGATACATATCCATGGATACGTAATATCGGGCAAAAAGCGGCAAACTGGAACCAGCGGGTAAGCAACTCTTTATAACCCGGATTGGTATACTGGTTGTCATAGGCGGGGTTGAGGGATTGCTGATCCCTGAAGAAACCTCCCGCATCGGTAGTCCAGTACGGAAGGCCCGTCATGGCGAAATTCAATCCGCCGGCGATCTGCTGCCGGAACTGCTCCCAACTCGCCATCACATCGCCTGTCCAATATCCCGCTCCATAACGCTGCATGCCGGGAAAGGCCGAGCGGGTAAAATTGAAAACACGTTGCCCGGGATAATCCATCCGCTGGCCCTCATAAAGGGACTGCGTTACTTTCAATGGATAGGTCAGGGCGACCTTGTCAAAAGGGCCGGCGACGGTAGTGGCATTTTTTTTACAGCTCTCCGGCTCCGACCCATCCAGCCAGATCGAGCTCACCCCGAGATCGAACATCGAATCTTTTATCATCCGGTAATATTCCTTCCGCACTCCGGCGCTGTACAGGTCGAGGTTGCCGCTGCTGTCATCGATAGTATGGCCGGTAAAATGATAACGGCTTTCCAGTTTAGGATTGGCTACCCTCGGCCACACGGACACCATCAGGTGAAAATGATCCTCTCTAAGCTCTCTTATCATCTTCGCAGGATCGGGATAGAGTTGCCGGTTCCATTCTGGCCCCCAGGTGCCTGCCGGCCAGTAATTCCAGTCCTGCACGATCATATCCACCGGTATCTTTCTTTTCCGGTATTCCCGGGCATTCTCCAACAGCTCCCCCTGCGAATGATACCGTTCCCGGCATTGCCAGAAACCCAATACCCATTTGCCGGGCATTGGCGCCGCTCCGGTCAGCTCGCGATAACCGGAAATAATATCCGCGGCCGTCTGCCCATATACAAAATAATAATCGATCATATCCCCGATAGTGCTTCGGAAGACGGTCTTGTTATAATCCGGCGCATTGTAATAGAGGTTACCCGGCGCCTGCGAGTTCGAATTCTGCAAAACGATCGTATAGGCCTTGCCGGCTTGTAATTTGATCCTGCCCGTATGCCACTCGGGTACCCACACCGTACTGTAATGGATCACGGTATCACCGTTCAACGTCAGCAGCACAGGTCCCTGGAATCGGTTCCCCGGGTTACGGCTTTCCACGGCAAAAGAATAATCCCCCGATAAAGTAGGGATGAATTTTGTCCTCCGTATATTGGCGGAGGAGTCTATCGTCTCCCTAAAAGAGAGTTCCTTCGAAGGGGGATTGAAATCGGTGACTGAATAATTATCCCAGAATACACCATAACCCTTCGTAGATACCAGGAAGGGAACCGCATCTTCCTGGTTGAACTGCTGCAGCCGCAGCGGCACATTCTTCCAGTTGACCAGGCCATTTTGAAATTGGCCCAGGCCATACAGCGCCTCGTCTCCCACGGCAAATCCCTGCTCGGGCGCATAGTTCGACGTGGCCCGTCTCATCTTCCTTCCCCCCGGCAGCTCGGCCAGGAGCAGCTTTCCATTCCGGTCATAAAACCGCACCGTCCCCCCTTTGTCTACCCTTGCGGTAACCAGCCGGGTGCTCAGTACAATATTGTCTTTGTCCTGGTAAGCCTTCCAGCCTGCCGTTTGCGGCGACTTCACTACGGAGAATTCTTCCTTCGAAGGAATGGAATCGCCCGGCGCAAAGCTCACCCGCACGATCCTATCAGAAAATACCTGCAACCGGAGCGTCCCATTAGAAACAGGTACCCTGATGCCCGAAACTTCCCGAACAAAACCTTGCGGGCTGCCATCCGGCTTTCCAATAAGCCCCCGGATGTTACGGTAAGCCGGCTGAAGGCCGGCATTGTTAATGACGTTCTGCGCCTTAGACACCCATTTATTATCTTTCCGGATATGCATGTTGGTCAGCGAGCAACCGGTACCGGCGAATATATGGTTCGTCACATCGGAGTAGTTGTTATCCATCACGATATTATACTTGTCCGTTCCGTCCAGGTATACGTAACGGTTGACATTTTGTATCACGTTGGCCCTGGCGAACATATTACTGCTGCCATTGTCAAAATAAAGGGCGCCCTGCTCAAGAGGAGGACTTCCCTTCGCGATGTAATTTTCGTCGATGGTCGTGCCGGGTTGTTTGGAGAGCGTGTAGATCCCTCCCCCGTCGCCCAGCAATTGCATGTAGTCATGCACATAATTATACCGGATGAGATTGCCGCTCATGGCGTTATTGGCAGGAGACCACCCATATCCGACGCTGATGCCGGTATAAAGGCTTCCGTCTACCTCATTGTGCTCGATCCGCAGGCCTCTGGGGTAACCCGCCACGATCGGGACTGCGCCCCAGTAGTCTTCCGCCACCGAGGTGATATAATTATCCGAGATCGTCTCGTTCGTCACGATCTCCCGCTGGTCGGCAGGATTGTAGGGAACATGATCGTCCACGGTGGAGTCCTGCACGAATTTTCCGGCAGAGATCCCGCCGCCCGAAATATGCTGAAATACATTTCCGATAGCGATATCATCATGTGTCCCATAAAAGAAATCCAGGCCGGTGGCGCCCAGGAAACGGAAGATATTGCGTTCGATCCGGATATCGTGCGCGGCGACCACTGTCACCGCTGCCGGCGGATGCCCGACTTTCTGGACATTGTTCATACCCGCATAGACATTGTACTGGAAAGCCTGCGCATCGATCTGCCCATAATTGGAAGGCCGGGTCCAGTTGGAGAACATAAAGGAAATGCCGTAGAACCAGATATGATGAACAGGATTATCCAGGGTACCCCGTAAAGAGACCAGGGTATCTAACCTGGGAGCGATCACGGTAACGGAAGCCATCGTCTCTCCGGCCCGGGGTTTGTAGTAGAGAGCATGAGCGTCAGCATCCCGGTACCATTCGCCTTCCGCATCGATGAATTCGTAGGCATTCTCGAAATAATAGGCCGCGCCCCCGAAAATGGGATCGCCCAATCCGCCCGGATAGGGCCGCTTGAAAATGACCGTATCTTCTTCCGTATGAAGTTTTACATAGGCATTCGAAGTATCGGTGGTATACGATGACAGGCGGAGGTAACTTTCCGTCCACCAGTTCTGCACCGCCATTTCAACTTTCGTAAAGTTGTTCCAGGCTGCTATTTCGGATTTATGGATAGCGACCCATTGGTTGGCCCTGCTGAAATTGATCGCCGTATTCCACGAACCCTTATTCGGCGTACGGGCGCGTATCGCCTTCGTCCCGTTGACATAGAGTTGCCGGAACTCGAAATTTACGCCCGTTGCCTTATAGATGTTTTTCGCCGCATCATAGAGGGTCCAGCCGGTGATGGCCTGTCCCCCGCTGATCACGGGCGTTTCACCCGGATAGTTCATATACTTTATGTTGTACCCATTGGTGCCTGAATGCGTCTGATTGAAAACCACGGTGCCGCTCAGCGTGTAAGTCCCTCCCCGCAGATAGACAATAATGTCTCCGGTCATGCTGCCGCTCACCGTTTTTACCACATCCCTTGCCTTTTGCAGGCTGGCGAAAGGCAGGGCCAGGGTGCCGGGGTTATGATCGCTTCCCGAAGGCGAGACATAATAAGTTGCGGGCGCATTCCCCCTTGCCGCCGCCGCATAGCTCCAGATTATCAAACAGATGCCTGCCAGGATGGTCTTATATGCTTTCATACAAATACGGTTGTTCATTTTTTAAAAGTTCTCCTCATAGGCGAACCTAGTAAGTAAACCCGGGTATCACAACCCGAGATTCTGTTAGAACCGTGCGTAACAGTCTCCCGTTACACGGCTCCGGCTATCCAAACGTTGGTTTCGAGCCGAGTAGTGACCAGTGGGCAAATAAGGCTGGCCTTCGCACGGATATACCGTGCAGCCATCTTATCGCTTTCATCTCACTCGACCGGAGATTCTTGTATTTCCGTCTTGCCCAGCTCGCAAGTTTTACATTTACAATTTGCATAAAGTTTGTGAGTTTTGTTTTGTAAAATTTACCGTAGTAGTTGATCCATCCTCTTAACACAGGGTTGATCTTTGCAGCCACTTCCTGTATTGTAGTTCCTGTCTTTTGTAACACTGACCAGTCGTGCATCTTCTCATTCATTGATTTCATCGCCTTCCGACTGACAGCAGGCAGCCAGTTGGTGAACCATTCTCCTCTTATACTATTCTGGGCCATCCTTGGTTTAAATGTGTAACCCAGGAAGTCGAACGATATATTCGGATAGGGCCTTACCCTGTTGCTGTCCTTGCAGTACACCAGCTTTGTTTTCAATGGATGCATTTGTAGTCCGCATTGACCTAATCTTTCTTCTAATGCCTTCATTACAAGCAACCCTTCCTTCTCTGTCCTGCAATGGATGATAGCGTCATCAGCGTAGCGTTCAAACGGACAATGTGGATGTTCCTTAACCAGCCATTTATCCATGCAATAATGCAGGTAGAGGTTGGCAAGGATTGGCCCGATAACAGAACCTTGGGGTACTCCCTTGGTTCTAGCTACTATTGTTCCATCTTCTACTTGCAGTGGGGCCACTAACCATCTCTCGATGTACAGTAACATCCATTTGCAATCGCAATGTTTCCTGACTGCCTTCATCAGCAGATCATGAGGAATGTTGTCAAAGAACCCTTTGATGTCCAGGTCTATCACCCATGCCTGCTTCCAGCAGCGTTCCCGCGCCTTCGCAATAGCATCCACAGCTGATTTTCCCAACCGATAACCATAAGAGTCTTCATGGAACAAAGGCTCCAATACCGGTTCTAATAACTCCTTTACTACTGTCTGGCCAATCCGGTCAGCAATCGTAGGTATGCCCAGAGGTCTGAGACCCCCACCCTTCTTTGGTATCTCCATCAGCTTCACCGGTGGCGGTATGTAACTGCCTGAACTCATCTGGTTCCATAATTTGTACAAGTGGTTCTTGTAGTCCTTATCGAACGCTGTCAGGCCAATTCCATCCACGCCTCCGCTTCCCCTGTTAGATCTTACCTTCCGATAGGCTTCGAACACCCATCGCTTGCTGATACTGAACGGTTTTGTTTCACTCATTTCCGTACCTCCTGAAGTTCCCTTCAGTTTTCGTCCATGATTAAAAACTGGATAACAACTCCCCTTCGCTCCATTCCCATTACAGGACCTTCATCGCTACTACGGAAGTTTCTGCCCCCGTGCCGCACATCGATACTTTCCCTCTTGCAGTGTCTCTTGCTTGAGGTTTTCTCTTGCCATTGCGACGACAGGTTCTCACGTTCCGTGTAAATGCCTGTGTTAAGCTCGCGCTGTCTATACGCCGGATGCCGCAGCAACAGTAAACAGGTTGCCTTTGCTGCTCTTCCCAGGACTGATACTGCACCCTGGTTTTGACACCGTTTAACCCTTTCGACGCCTCTGATAACAGTTCACCATTGTTCGCCTTCTTAACACGCACCTGACATCTTTCTCGATGCCTTACTCCTTTGATGCTCACTACCACAACATTTAATCGCAGCAGCTAAAGGTGGTTTGAAAGCAGCTCCTGCAAGCCGCTTCCGATGGGCCGTCCATCATCATTTACACAGCATCAACTTTCAATAAATAAAGAACTGATCGTTGTTCGTGACACTCAATATCCCGGGTTCTGCGTCAGGACAGCCTCTGTATTATTCTCTATCTCACTGAACGGGATCGGGTAGAGATTCTGGTAGTCCTTTATGTCTTTCCCTGCCAGCGGATTGTATTTCCGGCAACGATCGGCCAGCAGGCCCAGGCGGGTGAGGGTTGTCAGCCGCATTTCCTCCCAGCTCAGTTCCCGAAGGCGTTCATCGAGGATATAGTCGATGGTGACATTGGCAGGGTCAACGGGAGAGGCATGGGCCCGGGTGCGGAGGACATTGATATCTTTGGCGGCATCGACATTATCGCTTTTCCCCAGGTAGGCTTCCGCCCGCAATAAGTAGGTTTCGGCCAGGCGGAACATGTAATAATCCTTGTTCGTCGAGCTATTATAATTCACTTCCCCGGTGGTCGCGTTGACAACATCCTGGGACTGCGCATCATTCCAGCGGGCCGTTTTAGTATAGATCGGGTACCAGTTCCTGGACGTATCATAAGGCTGGATCAGGTGATTGGCTCCAACATATTGGCCGTAGTATTTAGAGGCAGGGTTCAGCACCTTGGCGTCCCGGATGATATTGTAGGGCGAATTCCGGACATCGTTATTGAAGTCGCTTTGCCAGACGGATTGGGAAGTCTGCCAGGTCGGTTTGAGCCAGCCGATGCCAAACCCGTCTAAGGCCTGGTTAGGAGCGGGAAATGCAGCTACGCCGTCGTCCAGCACAACATTGACATAGAGCGGTGTAACATACCACCCCAGTTGATCGCCCGGCTGCGGCGAACCTAAATTATTATAGCTCCATTGGATCACCCAGAGCCCTTCCGTGTTGCCTTCGCTTTTGTTGTAATTACCATTCCGGAAAAGATCGGAATAGACGTCCCCGGGCTGGCTGGCCTTCGTGCCAAAACGATTGGTCATAAGAGCCACGGCAGGGTTATTGATCGCAGCAGAAGCCGCCGTGATGGCATCATCCCAACGCTTGAGCGAGATATAGATCTCCGACAGCAAATGATAGGCCGTGGCCTTATTGACCTGTCCGTCCTTGGCAGCGGGGACATCATAAAGATATTTGGAAGCGAATTCCAGGTCAGCCGCACATTGCTGAAAGACCGAATCCCGGGTCGACCGGACATAATTCCGCGCCGGGGCGTTGATCTCCTTCAGCACCAGGGGCACGCCCCCGAAAATGTCCGCCAGGTTGCGATAACCAAAGGCCCGGAAGAACAGCCCTTCCGCTTTTATTTCATTCCGGGTGACCGTGTCGATAGTGATATTCTTTTCGATCTCTGTGATGATCACATTGGCATCGAAGATGAGCTTGTAGTCGTAGTTCCATATAAGGGACGAGAATCCCGCGCTGGGTGTTAACGCCACATAGGTGTTCAGGGGCCAGTTGTCGGTGATGGCATTGATACAGAGATCCGTGCCCAGTAAATAATTATGTCTGTTGCCGACATTACAATTGTATTGATCCCTGGTCTCGGAATACAGCTTGGTGATGGCTGTCTGAAAATCGGCGGCCGTAACATAGGAATTGCTAACAGAATAGAAGCTGAGCGGGGTTTCTTCCAGGACCTTCTTGCTGCAGGAGCTAAAAAAGATCGCCAGGAATAGAACGATGCTGGTATATGACAGGAATTTACGGTACATACAAGTAGTTTTGATGGTTAGAACTCGATATTGATCCCGGCGGTAATGCTTTTCATGACCGGTTTGACGTTAGTGTTCAATCCCCCGCCGGTCTCAGGGTCCCACCCTCTCCATTTAGTCCAGGTATACAGATTTTTTCCACTGACATATACCCGGAGAGTCCTCATCTTTGCCTTGGCCAGCAAGCTGTTTCCTATGCTATAAGAAAGGATTACATCCTGCAAACGCACGAAGTTCCGCTGCATGTTCATAGTCTGGCTATAGTTGGCCTGCTGGTCGAGACGGGGATACTTCGCATTGGGGTTGCTGGGGGTCCACCAATCCCAGCCGGGGTTGTTGCTGTTGTATGCATTGTCGCCTCCAAACCAGTTACTTTCCTGTACAGCGATATTGCCGTAATAATATTTTTTACCGCCCTGGATCGAGTTGATCGTCACCAGCAGGTTGAAGTTCTTATACCGGAGCTGGCTCTTGATCCCAAAGCTATAACCGGGATCGGTATATCCCAGGATGCTTCGATCCTTATCAGGGCTGATGACCCCGTCGTGATTCAGGTCGGCGATCTTATAGGTGCCGGGATAGAACCCGGAGGGGATCTTTCCGGCGGCCTGGTCAGCCAATTGCCACATGCCTGTCTTCGTATAATCATACCATACATGCACCGGCTGCCCGATAAAGATGCCGCTGGCAATCAGGTCGCCTTGATGACCCTGGTCGCCCTTGCCGAAAATGGTCACCACTTTGTTCCGGCTCAGGGAGAAATTCGGCGATACATACCAGTCGAAATCTTTGGATGCCACGACATGCCCGGTCAGCGCGAATTCGACGCCATGGTTATCAATTTGCCCGATATTGGTAGAGGTGCTGGGGAAGCCATTGATCTGCGGGATATTGATACTATAAAGCAGGTCGGTCGTATGGGTTGTAAAGTATTCAACATTACCCGTCAGGCGGGAGTCCAGGACGCTGAAATCTATTCCCAGGTTCACACCGGTGGTCTTTTCCCATTTCAGGTCGGGATTGGGTAGGTTGGACACCGCTTGGCCGAGGGCCGGCGAGGCGTTGTCCCCGTATAAATAGCTGATCCCGGAATTCACCTGGGATAAGGTCTGGTACCGGTTGATGGTCCGGTTGCCATTGGAGCCGTAGCTTGCACGCAGCTTCAGGTTATTGAGCCAGGTCAGCGAATGGACGAACTTTTCATTACTGATCACCCAGGCGCCCGCTACCGAAGGGAAGACCCCATATTTGTTATTTTCGCCGAACCCGGAAAATCCATCCCTGCGGATCGTACCGGTGATCATGTACGTATGCTTATAGCTATAAAATAGTCTCGCCATCGAATAAAGACTGTTCTCCTCCCAGGCATAACTCGACGCGTACACCTGGGTGGCATCCCCGGCCTGCAGGCTATTATACCCAAGGGCAGGGTTGGCAAAGACGGAAGATTGTACATAGGTATCCTCCGCAGAACGTTTTTCACGGCCATACAAAAGGGTCACGTCCAGATCGTGGTCCCGGTGAAAAGTGTGTTTATAGCTGACGATATTGTCCAGGGTCCAGTCCTCTTCCGGAGTGACATACTTGGAACCGAACCCTTGGTAGTTAGCACCATAGGGATTGAAGATATAATGCTTGTAGGTTGTATAATTATTGGAATAGTTCAACCGGTAGGACAGGCCCTTGATCCAGGGGATCTTTACGTCAGCCGTGGCATTGCCAAAGAGATTGAGCCTTTTATTATAATCCTGCTCCGTGATCTGCAACAGGGGGTTCAGATAACCTCCCCAGTAAGGCTCCCGGATAAGTTTGCCGGTGCTATCGGTAGGCTTGGCGAAGGGAGACAGGATCTGCATCATGCGGAGGTCCGGCGATGCACCCGACATATCGGCGGAGGTCAGGAAGCTGCGCAGGCCAATGGTCAGCCAGTCGGTGATCTTATTCTCCACATTCATGCGCAGGGAATAACGTTTGAAATTATCGTTGATGATCAGGTCTTTCTGGTTCGTGTAACCGAGGGAAAGAAAATAGCTGTTTTGCGCTGTTCTCCCCCGGATGCTGAGCGTATGGTCCTCGACGGAAGCCTGCCGGGTCAGCAGTCCCCACCAGTCCGTATTCACCCCGTTCAGATAATTCTGCCGGATCGTCTGGTTCAGCCAGTGCGTATTCACATAAGCGGGATTGGGCTGCGTATAGTCAGGAGCTAATTGGCTGTTCTGCCAGTCCGCATCGTAATTCTTCTTCAGAAATTGCGTGGCGTTCATCGGGTGTAATACCTTGGCAGGGTTCTGCCAGGCATACGACCCGTCGTAGCTGATAATGGGCTTTTTTAGATCCTGGCCTGATTTCGAGGTGATAAGAAGCACACCGTTAGAAGCCTGTGAACCATATACGGCGGTAGAGCTGGCATCCTTTAAGATGTCGATGGACTCGATATCCCGCGGATTGATATCGCTGAGCACTCCCCGGTAGATGGCGCCATCCAGCACGATCAGGGGGGCATGACCTCCATTGATCGTACGGGTTCCCCGCATGGTAAGATCGGGATCTTCTCCGGCCGAAGTAGTCTGCCCTACCGTGAGGCCGGGCACCATCCCCTGCAGGGACTGGATAACACTGACATTCACCGTGTTGGAAAAGGATTTGATATCGGCGGAAACGACCGCCCCTGTCAGATCCCTTCTTTTTTGAGTGCCATAACCAACCACGACCACTTCGTTCAGTGAAGGGTCGGCTTCCTTTAACTTGATCACCAGGGAGAATCGGCCGTTCGGCTTCAGATCATAGTTGCTGATGGTCTGCGTCTCGAACCCTATATGGGAAAAAGTGAACTGATACCCCTTGCCGGAAGCCAGCCGGGAGAATGAGAATACACCGGCGGAATCGGTCTGGACACCCGCGGAAAAATTATTCTTCTTGTTGGTGACCATTACGGTGACATTCGGCATCGCGATGCCTTTTTCGTTCCATACGACGCCGGTGATGTCCGATCGGTCCTGGGACTGTGCCACTGCGGGGACACAGAAAAGCAGGAAGATAAACAAGGGGAGTTGCAGCAGTTTGGTGAACCTTACAGCATTCATAATGCAAGCTTTCGTTTGGTTTAAAAAATAGATATCCTGTCGGTGATTTCTCACCGGTTAGTCTTTGTCTGTCGTGGATGGGTTTAGTGATTTTCTTTGATGATGAACTTGCTATCCTGTTTGACGATTGTCAGATGATTCAACAATCCGATAGCGTTCAGTATTTTTTCAAGGGAATCCGTTTGTTCGAACCTGCCGGTAAAATACCTGTTCTCCATATCCGAAGGGTAATAGTAAATATCGGCCCGATAATAGGCGCTCAACTGGTCCAGCACCTCGGATAAGGATTGTTCCTGGAACCGATACCAGTCCGGTCTTTTGGTAACCGTTGCCCAATTCCCTTTCCCATTCTTTTTACCTGCCCGGACCAGAACATCTCCCGCCTTAAAGGAACGGACATTCATCACCAGAGTCGATCGGCTAAAGCAGAGTTCGTCACCCGGAGCCAGGACTTTGCCAGGCCTCTGTTTCTTATCGTCCGCCGCCGGCGCATGGCTTCCCGATGCAGCATCTTCTGATAGTACGACTTCCGATAAACCGACCAGCACTTTGCCGGTATACAATCTTATACGGATCGAATCTTCAGAAGCCATATTCCTTACCTTGAAGGAGGTCCCCAGCACCTTGGTCAGGAGTTTGTCGCTGCTCACCAGGAACGGGTGCCGGTCATCCTTAGTGACAGTGAAGGTTGCCTCGCCCTGCAGCCAGACTACCCGTTGATCCTCCTGGAGGAACAGCGTGCTGTATTCAATGATGCCGCCAGGCTCCAATACGATCGTAGAAAGGTCGGGCAGCCGGATCATTTTATTCCTGTCCGTACTGTTCCGGTAGCGGACCCGGTCATTCTTAGCCAGCTCCGTTCCGCTAGCGCCAGCCCCCTGATGGGGTCTGTTTGGCCGCAGCAAATACCAACCGGCGATCAACAGGAGGCAGGCCGCAGCCGCAGCTCCCGTCCAGCGGAGCACCCGCAGCTTCCGCACTCCCATAGCCTCCCGGTGGACCCTGTCAAGCCACGCCGCCGAAACATCCGGCCGCAACGGATTCATTCTCTCCGGGCTCATCTCATCGATATCCTGTAATTCCTTTTCCGGGAGAAATTGATCCCACTCCTGGGGATGCGCATCGAAATAGCTGTTGATAAGGTCTTGCTCCTCAGCATTACATTCATTTCTAAGAAACCGGTCTATTAATTCCTGATTGATCATTTTGAAGACATGCTGTGATAGAATATACGTTTACAAACGAGCCAACCCTTAGTGCGGGGGAAGATTTATTTTAAAAAGCAGAAAATAAGCGCTAAAAGCGTGGTACCCAGGAGTTTTTTCAGCTGTTTGATCGCCTGGGTCAGGTGGGCTTCCACCGTTTTGACAGAAAGCGACAGGTCTTCCGCGATCTCCCGGTAGGTCATTCCCTTAAAACGGCTCATCTCGAACACCTTTCTCCTCATTTCAGGCATTTCCCGTACGGCAATCTCGATCCGGGACCGCATTTCCTTTTCCACTATGCCTTCCCAGATAGTATCGGCGCTCTGCTCCCGCAGGCCGGACCGGCTGATCTTCAGGTCGGCATGCTGCTGCCGGCGGATAAGATCGATCATTGTCGTCCTTGCTATTCTGAAAAGCTGGGTGAAAAGAGAATATTCATGCGAGAGGCTTGCACGGTACCGCCATAGTTTAATGAAAGTAAGTTGAGTAGCTTCTTCGGCAATGTATTCGGACCGTGTTTTGCGGAGTATATACTGATAGACTTTCTCGTGGTATTCATAAAATACCTGGTCAAAAACAAGAACATCATCTTCTTTTAAGGCAGCAATCGTATCCACTACTATCCATTTTTACTAGACACAAAGTAGATAATATTTTGGAATCCTGATAATAGACCCCTTGAATTAATGGAGACGAAGAAAGAATTGTTACGCTTTCAGGTTGATGGACAGGGTTTTGTTTTCAGCTATGATAACCTCTTTTCCCAGCACGATCTCACAATGAGTCCCGCGCTGTACAAGGGAAGAAGTCACCTTCTTTTTATCCAATAGCACACTTACCGACCCTGCTTTAAAATGCCCTTCCGCTTCCACCGTTATTTTTTTCAGCTTTAGATGGCCGTGCACCACTTTCAGCTGTGCCGAAAACCCATGAGCCCCTTTTTGTTGCGCATAACTTCCCCATCCTTCCGCTGCCGTGAATGGCGCTTTGAAGTCGGCCGCGCCCAATTTGGGAGCAAATCCGATATGCCCTTTCGGACCATGGTAGGTGAAGCCGCAGGCCGAGATGAACGTGCCATAGGAGGCCATCGCTCTGCCGTAGTGATCGCTGCATTCGATCTCGTTGAAAGGGTTGCGTTTGGAGGCATGATACCGGTCATGGATGGAACGGGTTACCACCAGCGACTCTTCCACCATCCCTTCCGCCATCATATGAGCTGCCACCTGGTGTTCGAATCCCGACATGCATTCGCTGAAATAGCCTAGCTGCCAGGCTTTCGCATCCAGTCCATAGGGATGTTCGTCATTCTTCGGGTTCGTATTCATCACCAGGCCCCCTTCCCCTGCCAGGGCATAGAATCGGCCGCCGGGATGTTTCTTGATATAAGGCCCCACATCGGGCATATAGTTATATTTCCATAGCGACTGCAGAGCGCTCTTTGTCTTTGCCTCATCTAATATCCTTCCCATTCCCACCTGGAATGCCCAGGACTGGCCATATACCTGGTCGATATGACAAGTATTATAAGAGCCGATGCTTTTATTCCCTGCGTCCTTGTCAGGCCGGTGGATAAAATACTCGCCGTTGAACAGATAATGCTCCATATTCCTGCTGCCCTTCTCCACATAACCCCGGCATAGGGCCGCAAAAGCGGGATCATTCATTTCTTCCGCCATTTTCTGGCCGGCCAGCACAGCGGCGATACACAGGCCCACGATCCAGGAGATTTCCCCACTCCATTGAGCGTCGAGCGTATTTTCCAGGGGCGTATCTTCCATGCCATCCCCATTCTTATCCTGCTTTATGATGAATTTCACTGCTTTTTTGATCCGGTCCCAATGGGGCTCCAGGATCCCGTCTCCGGACATCTGGTGCTCCCGGTAGATCCGCAGCACCGTTCCGGCCTGTCCGTCGATGGAAGGTCCGAACCCTTCTCCGCGGTATCCGATCACTCCGGTGGCCTCGTCGAAGGCGAACCCCAGGTCCACCCGTTCCCGCATATCCCGCTCCAGCTCCGGAAAGATCCGGGACATAGCATGGGCATACTGGTATACATGCGTACAGTTCCCCTGGCAGCAGCCAACTCCTTCCCAGGCATAGAAACGGCCCGTGCTGAACCGATGCGAAGTGGTGGTAGCCAGCGTGCTCACATTCATAAAAGTCCTTTCCAGGAACCACCAGGGCAGGGTACTATCATACCATGTCTGCTTCCAGAGAAAAGTTTGCTGCTTTAAAGAAGTATAATTTTGGGCGATATAGCCAGCTACTGCTTCGGAATGAGAGAAATGAGCCGTATAATAATGGAATTCGGAGCCCAGGATATGTTTCGGGTTTTCAGGTCCGTTATCCGGCAGGGAGACATTCGGCGTATACCAGGAGATGATGAAATCGGCGGTCTCCTGCTGATGAGAAGCGAGAGCATGTGTACTCGACAATACGGCGAGGGGAAAATCCCCGGCTGTTACAAAAAGAGCTTTCACCGATGAGGGGATCGCATCTTTGGAATCGCCAACAGGTGCAGCAGCGACATCAGGAATTGCAGTGATGTCCGTGACAACCTCTTTTTTGCGTACGGCGACAAAGCTCATATTTCCAAAATCAGGGGCCATGTGCAGCTTGCTCTCTTGCGTGACGGCTTCCAGGGTTACGCCCTTGCAATAGTCATTTTCGACCGGCTTGTTCACCCGCTTGAAACCGGTAGCATCCTTTTTAGCGGTGTCCATCAGAAGCTTATTCTCCAGCCAGCCGACTATCTCCACTGTCATCGGCGCCTCCGACAGGTTCTTCACCGAGATGGATTGAATGGTGGCCGGCAACCCGCTGTTATGGGCATCCCCGGGAATAAAAGGAGCGAACCCATGCAGGGTCACTTCCAGGGGAAGATTCTTATCCGTATACGTGACAGTCCCGATGGGATAAGTGGCCTCAAAAGTCACCTCTTCCCAATCCTCCTGCTGAAGGCGTTTGATGATCGTGGAAGCCCCTTGCCGGATCACCAGGGCCCATCCCTGCTGCAAGGGTCTGACATCTTCCAAAGGCTCCAGGTATAAGGCGCCATAATTGCTGTTGATCTGCTTCATGTTAAAGCCTTCCAGCGGGATCGGGAGCCATTTCTCGATCACCCCGTCCTGGTTACGGTTAAAGATATCCCAGATCCATAACCGGCCGTCACCGCCCAGGTACAGGGTGCCGCAGCAGATCCCCCCCACCGGCATGCCGATATAGTGAAGCTCATTTTTGGATTTGGAATAGAGGGTGGGCTGTCCTCTTTCAAACAAAGATCTCACCCATCCCGGATCCAGCTTTTTATCAGCGGGGAAATAGGTGCCCGGAAAATCTTTTTCCGTGAAAGGGCCTGCTGTGAGCGGGAGACCTGAAAACAAAACTCCCGCGCCCAAAAGACCGGATGACTTTAAAAATTTCCTTCTTTGCATATTCGACATAGTATGGAATATACGTTTAGAATGAAGCCTACCCTTAGTGGGAATGGCCTTATTTAAAAAGCCGTTCCGGTATCTGAAGATAATGATAAAATCCTTAAGTTGCGTTCGATTCACCATAAGGGATGTCATTAACAACATTTTATTAAATACTAAATGAGAACTAAACATTTATCCTGCATGGGCATGGCCGTTACACTGATGTTGGCATGCACAACATCCTTAATGGCGCAAAACCGCAAAATGCCGGTGAGAGAAAATATTGAATGGCTCGATGTGTGGATGCCTGATACGAATAACTCGCTTTTACCCAGGATTCTTTTGATCGGAAATTCAATTACACGGGGATATTATCCTGAAGTTCAGAAGATTTTAGAGGGCAAGGCTTATGTGGCGCGTTTAACCACCTCAAAAAGTATAGGCGATCCGGCTTTGTTGAAGGAGGTCGATCTGATAATGAGTTATTATAAATTTGATGTCGTTCATTTCAATAATGGCTTGCATGGATTTGGATATACGGAAGAAGAATATAGCGCAGCTTTTCCGGCGTTTATTAAGAAGATCCGGAAAAAAGCGCCTCATGCTAAATTGATCTGGGCAACGATCACGCCGCTACACACCAAAGCGGACATGAGCCTATTAGATCCAAAAACTGACAGGATAAAGGCAAGGAATAAAATAGCGCTGGATTTTATCGCGAAGCAAAAGGACATCAGGATCGATTCCCTATGGGAATTTACAATAAACCATCCTGAATTTTATGAAGGGGGCGACGGCGCTCACCCAAATCCTTCCGGTTATCATGCGCTTTCTGAGAAAGTAGCCGCAGAATTATCTGCTGTGATAGATGAGAAAAAATAGGCCTGATCGCC
>WNFI01634495.1_pt1 | contig 31957 bp, 24 predicted proteins | sample 5400471 | NCBI WGS metagenome assembly WNFI01 (sample SAMN13153348, study PRJNA577476) | soil metagenome | isolation source: 100 cm saprolite on Douglas fir-dominated hillslope | place: USA:California | collected 2013-09-17 | reverse complement strand
CGCGGCTATACCGCGCTGTGGCTGATCGGTCTGTGGCGAAGGAGCCGCGCCTCGCAGCGCATCAAGCAGATCAACGGCAACGCCGAGGCGGTGGCGTCCGCCTATTCTCTATTCGATTACGAAATCGCGCCGGAGCTCGGCGGCCACACCGCCTACGAGAACCTGCGCGAACGCTGCGCGCAGCGGCGCATCCGGCTGGCCAGCGACATGGTGCCGAACCACATGGGGATCGACTCGGCCTGGGTGATCGGGCATCCAGACTGGTTTTTGCAGACCGACCACCCGCCCTTCCCCAGCTACCGCTTCGACGGGCCCGACCTGTCCGACGATCCGCGGGTCGCCATCCAGATCGAGGACGGGTATTACTCGAAGAACGATGCCGCGGTGGCCTTCCGGCGGACCGACCGGCAGACCGGCCAGGTCCGCTACCTCTACCATGGCAACGACGGCACCAGCATGCCGTGGAACGACACCGCGCAGCTGGACTATTTGAAGGCCGACGTGCGGGAGGCGGTCATCCAGACGATCCTGCACGTCGCCCGCCTCTTTCCCATCATCCGCTTCGACGCGGCGATGACGCTGGCCAAGCGGCATTACCAGCGGCTCTGGTTCCCCGTCCCCGGCTCCGGCGGCGACATCCCCTCGCGCGCGCAGCACGCGATGAGCAAGGAGCGGTTCGACCAGCTCTTTCCGGTGGAGTTCTGGCGCGAGGTCGTGGACCGGGTGGCGCGCGAGGTCCCCGGCACGCTGCTGCTCGCCGAGGCGTTCTGGATGATGGAGGGCTATTTCGTCCGCACCCTGGGAATGCACCGGGTCTACAATTCCGCATTCATGAACATGCTGAAGAAGGAGGACAACGCGAACTACCGCACCACCCTCAAGAACACGCTGGAGTTCAATCCGCAGATCCTCAAGCGGTACGTGAACTTCATGAACAACCCAGACGAGGAGACCGCCCTCGCGCAGTTCGGCCGCGACGACAAGTACTTCGGCGTCTGCGTGCTGCTCGCCACGCTGCCCGGGCTGCCGATGTTCGGGCACGGGCAGGTCGAGGGCTATACCGAACGCTATGGAATGGAATACCAGCGCGCCTATCGGGACGAGCGGCCCGACGAGGGACTGGTGGCGCGGCACATGCGCGAGATCGTGCCGCTCCTACGGCGGCGCTGGCTGTTCTCCGACGTGGAGGGCTTCTACCTCTACGACTTCATCACCCCGGAAGGGCACGTGGACGAGGACGTCTTCGCCTATTCCAACCGCAAGGGCGAGGAGCGGGCCCTGATCCTCTTCAACAATCGGTTCAAGACCACCCGCGGGCGGATCCGGTTCTCGGTCGGCCAGCGCGAGAGCGCAGGCGCGCTGGTGACGCGCTCGGTCTTCGAGGGGCTGGCGCTCAACCGCGAATCGGGCTTCTGCACCGTCTTCCGCGACGTGATCAGCGGGCTCGAGCACATCGTCCTCAACCAGCAGATCGCCGACGAGGGGTTCCCGTTCGAGCTGGGCGCGTTCAAGTACCGCGCCCTGCTCGACTTCCGCGAGGTGCGCGACGACGGCGCGCACCCGTGGGTGCGGCTCGCGCGCAGGCTCTCTGGCGCGGGAGTGCCCTCGATGGCCGAGGCGCTCCTCGACGAGCGGCTGCGCCCGCTGCACCAGCCCCTTCATGACGCGGTGAGCCGGGGCAGCGCGGAGTATTTCCTGCCTGCAGGTGCGCCGCAGAAACCTCCCGCGGCGCTGCGCCAGCACCTAATCGAGAAGCTGAGGCGGACGCTCCAAGGACTCGTGCTGGTCGACACCGCCTCGCCAGCGCCGGGCGGCCTCGTCGAGGCGCTCGCCGATCGCCACGCGCGCGCGTTCGGCCAGCCCGCGGCGATGCGCGACCCGCAGCTGTGGCTGTCGGTGCTCTTCGTCGATGCCTTGCGGAACACGGCGGGCGACGGCGCCTTGCAGGCGCTGCACCTCTCGCGGCCGCTCGCGCGCGCGTTCCGCGAGACGGCGCCCGACGACGCCGCGGCAGCCCGCAGGGCGGAGCTGGCGCTGCTCCTGGGCGCGCGCGGCGGCGGTGGGATCGCGGCGCAGGTGCGGCGGCTCCTGAACGACGGGCGGGGCCGCGCTTTCCTCCGCGTCAACCTGCATGGGGGCGTGACCTGGTTCGACAAGGAGCGGTTCGAGGACCTCGCGCGCGGGCTCGAGCTGGCGCAGGCGGGCGAGGCTGCCGCGCCTTCCTCGCCGCCGCGAGCGGCTGGCCCGGCGCCGGTGCCCGCACCGCAGCCGCTGGATGCGCAGGCCCTCATTTCCCTCGCCGCCGACTGCGGCTACCGGCTGGACGACCTGCTGGCCTGGCTGGGCCGCTCGGCCTGAGCGCCGGCTACCAGCCGCAGCGCTGCCCCTGGTTCTGCTCCTTGAGCCAGGTCTGCAGCGGCGCGAAGTAGTCGAGGATGGCGCTCGCGTCCATCTCCCGCGAGCCCGTCATCGTCTCGAGCGCGTCCTGCCACGGCCTGCTCTGGCCCAGCGCCAGCATCGCCCGCAGGCGCTCGCCCGCCGCCCGGTTGCCGTAGACCGAGCACTCGTGCAGCGGCCCCGAAAAACCCGCCGCCTTGCACATCGCGCGGTGGAACTGGAACTCGAGGATGCGGGCGAGGAAATAGCGCGTATAGGGGACGCTCGCGGCGACGTGATACTTGGCGCCGGGGTCGAAGTCCTCCTCCCCGCGCGGCACCGGCGCCGCCACGCCCTGAAACTTTTGCCGCAGCTCCCACCAGGCGCGGTTGTACTCGGCGGGTCGGGTCTTTCCCGAATACACGTCCCAGCGCCATTGATCGATCAGCTTTCCAAAGGGCAGGAACGCGATCCGGGTGAGCGCGTCCTTCATCTGCACGTCGATGAGCGACTTGCGGTCCGAAGGCACCGCCTCGAGAAGTCCCAGCTGCTTCAGATAGGACGGCGTCATCGAGAGCACCAGCGAGTCGCCGATCGCCTCGTGGAAGCCGTCGTTCGCCCCACGGTGATAGAGCATGGTGGGGAGCGTGTAATAATAATGCTCGTAGTAGTTGTGCCCGAGCTCGTGGTGCAGCGTTTGTAGATCTTCCTGCGTGACCTTGATGCACATCTTGATGCGCAGGTCGTTCTCGATGCCCACATTCCAGGCGCTGGCGTGGCAGACCACCTCGCGGTCCTTGGGCTTCAGGAACATCGATCGCTCCCAGAACGTCGCCGGCAGCGGGTCCAGGCCCATCGAGGTGTAGAAGCCCTCGGCGGTCTTGACCATCCGCTTCCAGTCCCAGCCCTGCTTCACCATCGCCGGGGTCACGTCGATGGCCACCTGGTTCGGGTACGGCTCGACCAGCGAGTAGACGTTGCCCCAGTCCTGCGCCCACATGTTGCCGAGCAGGTGCGCGGGGATGGGCGCGCCATCCGGCACCACCTTGCTGCCGTACTTCTCCTGCAGCCGCGCGCGCACGTAGCAGTGCAGGTCGTCATAGAGCGGCTTGACTTGCTGCCAGAGGCGGTCCGTCTCCTTCTCGAACGCCTCGGGCGGCAAGTCGTAGCCCGACCGCCAGAGCGCGCCCTGGTCGGCGAAGCCGATGTCGCGGGCGCCTTCGTTCTGCAGCTCGATCATGCGCTGGTAGAGCGGGCGCATGGGCTTTGCGACCGTGCTCCAGCCCACCCACGCATCGAGGAGCGCCTTCTCGTCGCGGCTGGTGCGCATCAGCTCGCTCAGGTCCTCGAGGTCGCGGCACTTTGCCTTGCCGTCTTTGCCGCACCACTTCCCTTTGCCGTAGATGCCTTCCAGCCGGGCGGCGATGGTGGTCAGCTCCAGGCGGTGCGCCGGGTCGGACGGCCCCGCGCCCGAGAGACGCAGCAGGAGGAGCTGGCGCTTCTGATCCGTGTCGAGCCCCGGCACGTCCTTGAAGCGCACGGCCTCCTTGATGGCGGCACCCAGGAAGGCGAGTACCTCGTCGCTGGTCTGCGCCCCCATCCGCTCGGTGTCGTCGGTGATGTAGGTGCTCTTGATCCACCGCGCGGTGCTGCCCTTGATGCTCAGCCGGTACAGCTCCTTGTTGGTGCGGGCGAGGAACTCCTTGACCGCGGCCGCGTCGGCTGGGGCAGCGGCGCTGTTGCCCGGCGTGGCGGTGGAGCTGGCGGTGGGGGTCGCGCAGGCACACAGCAGCGCTGCGGAGAGAAGGCGGGAGGGGGTTCGCATGGCGGCACAGCAGCGCTGCGGAGAGAAGGCGGGCGTGGATTCGCATGGCGGCGCAGTATTCACATTCCCGCGCGCCCGTAAAGGCGGCGCCGTTTCGCTACGTGGGTTGACAGCCCGCCGAACGCCCGCGGTCAAGGCGACCTGGTTCGGTGCCACCGCTCGGATGGGCAGCGTGGTCGCGCAGCGTCGTACCTGCGCGACCTCCGGAAACCTGCGTCTAAAGCGACAGCTCGATTGAGCCGTCAAAGAGATGTTCAAATTCCTTTCTGAAAACCAAACGGTCTGCCTGATCGATGGCCACAAGGCTCCTAGGGGCGATGCCCGGGCGGATGATGGCGATTGTCCGAACCGCATCGCGTTTCTCAAACACCAAAGTCAGGGGCGTCGGCCCCAAGCTGAGCGGCAACTCCTTCTGGCGTCTCGTACCAAACAACAAAACGTTTACGCGCTTGGACCAACCATCGACATTATCGAACTCCACACCCTTGAAGGCTGCAGCCACCATCTGCCTGTCGACATCCGAGGTGACGAACTGCTTCTTGTCGGGATCCCATCGCAGGTAATGAGGAGACTCATCGAGCGCCGCCACGATCGCATTATGCGCGACGTTGAAAATACGGGGAGGGAACAGAAACTCATGCTTGCTGTCGCCCGCCGGCATTATTTGAAGGACGATCAGCCGCTCCTTTTTATGCGTTGCAAGTGTTGGATCGCCAAGTGCCTCGCGCAGATAGCTCCACCATAAGCGGTACGTATTGGCTCGAAATCCTAGAGTGGATTGTCCGATGAAGATATAGCAAGCCCTATCATTCCACAGCACATCGCTTACAGTGATCTTGTTCCACACCAGGTACCTCGGTCTCATTCCCAGTCCGGCCATCAGGACAAGCACGGAGAGGGTGATCAGCCGTCGACGCGTCACGCGTTCGCTCCCTTCCATGCCTTCACGATGTAGTGTTTATCTGGCCCCTTCGACGTGCTGGTCCTCGGGGGCGGCATCAACGGCGCGGTCTCCGCGGCGGCACTGTCCTCGCGGGGCGCGCGGGTGGCGCTGATCGACCGCGGCGACTTCGCCGGCGAGACCAGCCAGAGCTCCTCCAACCTCGCCTGGGGCGGCATCAAGTACCTCGAGACCTTCGAGCTCGGCCTGGTGCGAAAGCTGTGCCGCGCCCGCAACCGGCTGATCCGCGCCTATCCCTCCACGGTGCAGGAGATCCGCTTCTTCACTGCGCATCAGAAGGGGTTCCGCCACGGACTCTTCAAGCTGGTCTTCGGGGCCCTGTTCTACTGGCTGATCGGCGACTTCTTCACCCGCGGCCCCCGCAGGCTGTCCTTGTCGGCGATGGAGCGCGAGGAGCCGATCGTCCGCCTCGACGGCTGCGACGGCGGATTCGAGTATTCCGACGCCTTCCTGCACGACAACGATGCCCGCTTCGTGTTCGGCTTCATCCGCGCGGCCCTGGACCACGGCTGCGCGGCAGCCAACTACGTCGAGTCGCTCGGCGCGCGGCGCGAGGGCGCGCTCTGGATCACCCGCGCGCGGGATGCGACCAGCGGGCGGACCTTCGAGATCCGCTCGCGCGCCGTCGTCAACGCCTGCGGTCCCTGGGCCGACGCGCACAACGTTCTGCTGGGCGAGAAGACCGCGCACAAGCACGTCTTCTCCAAGGGCATCCACATCATCGTCGACCGGCTCACGCCCCACCGGCGCGTGCTCACCTTCTTCGCGGACGACGGGCGCCTCTTCTTCGTCATCCCGATGGGACCGAAGACCTGCATCGGCACCACCGATACCCGAGTCAGCACGCCCGAGGTGGCGGTGACGGCGGAGGACCGGCGCTTCGTCCTGGAGAACATCAACAAACGTCTGCGGCTCCCTCGGCCGCTGACCGAGGCTGACATCATCGCCGAGCGCTGCGGCGTCCGCCCCCTGGTGGTGGCCGCCGAGGGCACAGGCCAAGGCAAGGACTGGACGCAGCTCTCGCGCAAGCACGTGATCGAGGTCGACCCGCAGACCGCCCACCTGACCATCTTCGGCGGGAAGATCACCGACTGCCTCAACGTCGGCGAGGAGGTGTGCGCGGAGCTCAGCAAGCTGGGCATCGCGCTGCCCTTCGCCGGCCGCGTCTGGTACGGCGAGCCGCCCGCGGCGGTGCGCGACGAGTACTTCCACCAGGCGCGGCTGATGGACCTGGATGCGCTCACCTCGCCGAGAAGCTCGGAGAAGCTGAGCACGCGGCTGTGGCGCAGGTACGGCGCCAACGCGCTCGCGCTGCTGGAGAACATCCGCGCCGATCCGGCGATGGGCGAGATCCTCATCGAGGGCGCGGAGTACCTGCGCGGCGAGATCGAGTATGCCGCGCGGCGGGAGATGGTCGTGAAGCTTTCCGACTTCCTCCGCCGCCGCTCGAAGATCGAGCTCGTGGTCCGGCGCGAGGAGGTGCTCGCGGCGCGCGGCCTGCGGGAGGCGTGCGCGATCCTCTTCGGGCCTCAGGCCGAGGAGAAGCTGGCCGAATATGCCGGCGCCGCCGGGGGGGCCGGGGCCGACGCGCTCCAGATCCGTGCGAAGCTGCGGGGATGATCGAAGCTGCGAGCGGCATCGAGCGGCTGCACCTGATCGACGGGACCTGGGAGCTCTTCCGCGCCCACTTCGTCCGGCGTCCGCCGCGGCGCGCGAAGGACGGATCGCAGGCCAAAGCGGTCTCCGGGCTGCTCGCTTCCCTCCTCTCGCTCCTGGACGACCCCGCCGAGGCGGTCACGCACGCGGCGATCGCGTTCGACAACCCCATCCGCTCGTTTCGCAACCTGCTCTTCGCCGGATACAAGACCGAGGAGGGGGTCGATCCGGAGCTGCTCGCGCAGTTCGATGCGGCGGAGGAGATGGCGCGGGCCCTGGGGCTCTGCGTCTGGTCGATGAAGGAGTTCGAGGCGGACGACGCGCTGGCCACCGCGGCAGCCCGCTTCTCGCCGCAAGTGCTCCAGGTCCGCATCCTCACGCCCGACAAGGACCTCTCGCAGTGCCTCGACGGCACCCGCGTGGTGCAGGTGGACCGCTCGCGCGACGCGGTCATCGACGAGGCGGCGATGACCGCCCGCCGGCTGGTCGCGCCGGCGAGCATTCCCGACCTGCTTGCGCTGGTGGGGGACGACGCCGACGGGATCCCCGGCGTGTCCGGGTTCGGCGAGAAGAGCGCGGGCCTTCTGCTGGCGGCGTTCGGCAAGCTGGAGAACATCCCGACCGACCCGGCGCGCTGGCCCGCGCAGATCCGCGGCGCAACCCGCCTCGCCGCCGCGCTCGCGGCAGCGGGTACCGAAGCGCTGCTCTACCGCCGGCTCGCCACGCTGCGCCGGGACGTCCCGCTCCAGGAGTCGCTGGAGGACCTGCGCTATCGGGGAGCTCCGCGCGCCGCGCTCGCGGCCGTCTGCGAGAAGCTGAATGCAACCGACCTGCTCGCGCGCGTGCGAAGGTGGCGCGAGACGGCCTGAGCCCACCCGCGGCGCAGCGAGCTTTCGGACCGTGCGCCTGGCCGCGATCGTCCTTACCTTGCCGTCGGACATTGCTGCGGAGGCACCATGAAGAAGCACGGCAACGTGAAGAGCGATCGCAAGGGCGAGGCACTGCGCAAGAAGGGAATGACCAAGGGGCGGGCGGCGCGCATCACCACCGCCGGCAGCAAGGCGCGCAAGAAGGGCGGCCGGGTTGCCAGCCGGAAAAGCCGCTGAGCCGGCTGCTCAGGCCCTGAAGGCGTCGGAGACGATCTGCCTCGCCTCGGCGACCAGCGCGTCGAGATGCTCCTGCCCGCGGAAGCTCTCGGCGTAGATCTTGTAGACGTCTTCGGTCCCCGAAGGCCGCGCCGCGAACCAGCCGCTCTCCGCCACCACTTTGAGCCCGCCGATGGCGGCGCCATTGCCCGGCGCGCGCGTCAGCCGGGCGAGGATGGGCTCGCCCGCGAGCGTCGAGGCGCGCACCGACTCCGGCGAGAGCTTCTTGAGCGCGGCCTTCTCCTTCGGCGTGGCCGGCGCGTCGAGCCGCGTGTAGAGCGGCGTGCCCAGCGCGCCGGAGATCGCGACGTAGAGCTGGCCTGGATCCTGGCCGGTGCGGGCGAGCATCTCGGCCGCGAGCAGGTCCATGAGGATGCCGTCCTTGTCGGTGGACCAGGCCGTGCCGTCGCGCCGCAAGAAGGACGCGCCCGCGCTCTCCTCGCCGGCGAAGCCGAGCGAGCCGTCGAGCAGCCCGCCCACGAACCACTTGAAGCCCACCGGCACCTCGCGCAGCGCGCGGCCGAGCCGCTTCGCCACCCGGTCGATCAGCCCGCTCGACACCAGCGTCTTGCCCACCGCCGCGTCGGCCCGCCAGCCGGGCCGGTTGCGAAAGAGGTAATCGATCGCCGCCGACAGGTAGTGGTTGGGATTGAGCAGGCCCGCGCCGGGCGTGACGATGCCGTGGCGGTCGGAGTCGGTGTCGTTGCCGAAGGCCAGGTCGTACTTGTCCTTGAGGGACACCAAGTTTGCCATCGCGTACGGCGACGAGCAGTCCATGCGGATCTTGCCGTCGTGGTCGAGCGGCATGAAGCCGAAGGTGGGATCGATGATCGGGTTCACCACCGTGATGTCGAGGCCGTACCACTCGGCGATGGGTCCCCAGAAAGCGGCGTTCGAGCCGCCCAGCGGGTCGGCGCCGAGGCGCAGCCGCGCGGCGCGGACCGCCTCCAGATCGACGACCTGGGCGAGGTCGGCGACGTAGGGCGCCACGTAATCCCGCTCCTGTATCGACTCGGCGCGCTGCGCCCGCTCGAACGGGACGCGGCGCACCCCGGCGTTCCCTTGCCGCAAGAGCTCGTTGGCGCGGACCTCGATCCACTCGGTCACAGCGGTGTCGGCGGGGCCGCCGTCCGGCGGGTTGTACTTGATGCCGCCGTCCTCGGGCGGGTTGTGCGAGGGGGTGATGACGATGCCGTCGGACAGGTGCTCCGCGCGCCCGCGGTTGTAGCTGAGGATGGCGTGCGAGATCACCGGGGTGGGCGTCGCCCCGTCCCGCCGCGCGATCAGGGTCTGCACGCCGTTCGCCGCAAGCACCTCGAGCGCCGTGCGCTGCGCCGGATCAGAGAGGGCGTGCGTGTCCTTGCCGAGATAGAGGGGGCCGTCGATGCCCTTGCTCGCGCGGTGCTCGCAGGTGGCCTGGACGATGGCGAGGATGTGGGCCTCGTTGAAGCTGCCGCGCAGCGACGACCCGCGATGGCCCGAGGTGCCGAACGAGACCCGCTGCTGCGGGTCGGATGGGTCCGGCGCCGCCAGGAAGTAGAGGTCGCGCAGGCGCGCGACGTCCACGAGCATCTCCCGGGGGGCCGGCTTTCCTGCAAGCGGATGGACCATGGCCCGAATGCTAGCTCTGGCGCGCTCGGTTTGGCGAGGCGCGCGGCGGCCGACCGGCAGGCCACGCGCGCCTGCGCCGGATCACCGCGTCGCAGCCAGCCTGCGGCCGTGCTCCTGCGCCTCGAAGACGGCGAGGAAGGGGGCGCCGCCCTGCACGGCAGACGCGATCTCCTCCACCTCGGAGCCGCTCCGGTGGAACAGCGGGCGGCCTTCGGCGTCCGAGACGACGACCTCGCCGTCCGGCCCGCTCTCGAGCTGCGAGAGGATCGTGCCCGCGCCGTCGCGCACGACCGCGCCGTTTTCGGAGGCGGTGATCTCGACCACCCGCAGCTCCTTGCCCGGCTCGGCGATCTCGATGCGCAGCTTCTGCGCGGTCATCACCGTGTGCACCGTCTTGCCCTCGACCACGCGCGTGTCCTCGCGCACCTCGTTGGCGGTGACCGGGTTCTGACCGCTCCAGAACTCGATGCTGTTCAGCACCAGGGCGTCCGCGAGCGTAGCGATGAAGTAGACCGGAATGATGGCGAGGCCGAGGAAGACGAGCCACTTGATCCACTTGCTGTCGGAGACGCTGTTGTTGAAGCCCCACAGCTTGCGGGTCAGGTTGAACTTGCCGAAACAGGCGACGCTGGACTGTCCGAAGCAGAGGAGCACGGCGATTGCTACTGCGCGGCGGAAGTTGGTCATCTGGGACCTCGGTAAGTGAAGAAGGGCAGGAGCGCTGTCGCTCTCTGGAAGCGCTCCCGTTCGGCGACTTCGCGCCCGGTACCTAGCACACCGCGGTCGCGCTGCCGAGCGGCGACGGCGCCGGGGTGCACCGTCCCGCGGCGCGCCGTCCGATCCTCGACGGATGGCCCGGAGCTCGCGCGCCGGCCGCCCGTGCGAAGATGCCGGCATGCGGAGGCCTGGGATTCCCCAGCTCTTGTTAGGGGCCGTGCTGCTTGCCGGCGCCCTGCCCCGCGCGTTCCTCGCCCTCACCGACGACGGGATCTACTGGCCCGACGAGGTCTACCAGACCATCGAGCCGGCCCACCGCCTGGTCTTCGGCTACGGCATGATCGCCCACGAGTTCGTCATCGGCTCGCGGAGCTGGTTCTTGCCCGGGCTCATCGCCCTGCCGCTCGAGCTGTGGAAGCTGTGCGGCGGCACGCAGCCGCATGCCGCCCTGGTGCTGGTGAAGCTCTGCTTCGCTGCGATCTCGGTCGCTGCCGCGTGGAGCGTGTACCGGCTCGCCCGCGCCCTCGGGGCCCAGCCGCTCAACGCGACCGCCTCTGCAGCGCTCTTCTCGCTCTCGGCGCCGGCCATCTACTTCGGCTTCCGCGCGCTCAGCGAGACGGCCTCGACGCTGCCCATCGCGCTTGGGTTCGCGCTCGCGCTCGACCCACGGTCCTCGCGCCTTCGCCGCGCGGCTGGGGCCTCGCTCCTCGGGCTCTCGGTGCTGCTGCGGCTGCAGAACGGGCTCTTCGGCGCGGCGTTGGTGGTGGTGCTGCTCCTGCGCCGGAGGCTGCGCGAGGCGGGGGACGCGCTGCTGGTGCTCTCGCTCTGGGCGGTCGCGTACGGGGTCCTCGACTTTTTGACGTGGGGCCGTCCGTTCAACTCCGCGATCGAGTACCTGCGCTTCAACCTCGAAGGCGGGGCGTCGCAGTGGGGCGTGGCCAGCGCCTGGTATTACGCGGAGTCCCTCTGGCGCTCGTCGCCGCTGCCGTTCCTCTGCCTCGCGCTCCTCTGCCCGCTGTCGGCGCGCCGGGCGCCGGAGCTGCTCTTCCCGGCGCTCGCGTTCGCGGTGGCGCACAGCCTGGTGCCGCACAAGGAGCTGCGCTTTCTCTTGCCCGCTTTCCCGCTCTTCTGCGCGCTCGCCGCGCTGGGCCTCGAGGAGGCGGCCCGCACCCCCGCGCTGCGCCTTCTGCTGCCGGCCGCGGTGCTCCTCTGCGCGGCCGTCGACGGGCTCCACTTCCACCGGCTGCGCTTTCGCGACCTCGGCCAGTACCTCGACGTCAAGCCGGACCAGCAGGCCTACCAGGACTTCGCGCAGGTCACCCGCCTGCTCTTCGCCGCGCACGACCGCGCCGATCTCTGCGGGCTCAAGATGGAAGGGGTCGACCTGGTCTGGTCCTTCGGCTACAGCGCGCTGCACCGGCCCGTGCCGCTCTACCAGCACGACCGGCCTCCCTCCCGCGAATCGGGCCGGTTCAACTACGTCATCGCCGTCCGCGGGCGCGCGCCCGGCGCGGTGGTCGCCGAGGACTTCCCCTACGTGCTGCTGCGCGTCGACGATGCCTGCGCGCCGGATCCGAGCTACCAGCCGCGACTGCGCTGATCGGGCGAGCGCGCTTCGCCGCGCGCCGTTTTGGAGCTTGCGGGTTGCGCCGCGGCCGGCGTGGTGAGAACAACGAGCTGCTGACGAGAAGACGAGCAGAGGAGTCGACCATGGACGATCCGGGTTCCCCGAAGCAGAAGCGCGGCGCTGTCCTGGCGGCCGCGGCGGCGCTGGTCCTCGCCTTGGGTGGTGTGGCGGTTCTCTGGCTACGGACCCCGGCCCCGGCGCCCGTTCCCCCGCCGCCGCCGGCCGCGGCGGCAGCTCCCGCGCCCGCTCCGGACGCCCCCCTGCCCCCCGCCGAGGAGAGCGACGCGCGGGTGCGCCGCTTGTTCGGGCCGCTCTCCGGGAAGCCGCTCTGGACGCACTGGCTCGCGGAGGCCGGGCTGCTCGAGCGCGCCGCGGTGCTGATCGACAACCTGGTGGAGGACGTCTCGCCGCGAAAGCAGCTCCTCTTCCTCGCACCGAGGGAGCCGTTCGCCGCGTCCAGCCGCGGTGGCAAGTGGTACATCGACCCGCGCAGCTACCAGCGGTACGACGGCATCGGCGAGGTGGCCGCCTCCCTCGACGCGCAGGGCTTCGCGCGCGGCTACCGAGAGGTGCATGGCCTGCTCGAGAGCGCCTACCACGCACTGGGCTACCCCGACCGGGCGCTCGACCCGGTGGTGACCCTCGCGCTCAAGCGGCTCGCCAAGGCCCCGGTGGCGGAGGGCGAGGTGGAGCTGCGCAAGGACGGCCGCATCTACCGCTTCGCCGACGAGAAGCTCGAGGAGCAGGGGCCGATCGAGAAGCACCTGCTGCGGATGGGCCCGCGCAACACCCGCGCCATCGCCGCCAAGGCGCGCGAGATCGCGGACGCGGTGGGCATGCCCGTGCAGTGAGCCAAAGGTCAGCGCTGCTGCTCCACGGGAGCCCTCCTTTCGGGCGTTTGCGCCGATGGGAAGCTACTAAATTGTCACCACGTTGACGCTTTAGGTGGGGACGGGTAAGAAAGTGCGCTCCGCCCGAAGACAAAAACGACACATCCCCCCAGAGGAGTTGTCATGCGATTGAGGAGCACCTTGCTGAATCCGGCCGCGGTTCTTATCGGCCAGCTTTTCCTGAGCGGGATATCGGCCGCGCAGGAAACCAAGCCCCCCGGAACCGCTCCTCAAGCACCCGCAGCGGAGCCGGCCACCGGCGGCACTGCCCAGGAAGCGGTGGGCTACGAGGCAGCAGGCAAGAAGAAGGCGACCGAGGACATCACCGTTACCGGCTCCCGCATCCGCCGCAAGGACCTGACCACGGCGGCCCCCGTCACGGTCATCAGCCGCGAGCAGGTGGTGGCGAGCGGCAAGGTCTCGGTCGGCGACTTCCTCCAGAGCCTCCCCGAGCAGGGCAACGCGATCAACACCCAGGTCAACAACGGCGGCAGTGGCGCGACGCGCATCAGCCTGCGCGGCCTCGGCGCCCAGCGCACGCTGGTGCTGCTCAACGGCCGCCGCTTCGTGCCCGGCGGCACCGGCGCGGACAGCTCGGTGGACCTGAACTCCATTCCCACGGGGGCCATCGAGCGCATCGAGATCCTCAAGGACGGGGCCTCGGCGGTGTACGGCTCCGACGCCATCGCCGGCGTGGTCAACATCATCACCCGCAAGAGCTACAACGCCACCGAGGCCGCGGTCTTCGCGGGCCGGTCGCAACCACACGCCGACGGAACCTCCTACGACGTCAACGTCACCACCGGGACCTCGGGCGAGCACGGGAGCGCTACCTTCTCGGCCGGCTTCTACACGACGAAACCGGTCATGGCAGGCGATCGCGCCTGGAGCTCCCTCCCGGTCGGCTACGACATGACCGGCAAGAACGGCGGCCCCAACGGCCAGCCCGGCGTCTACACGCAGGGAAGCGGGACCACCCCCTTCGGCCGCATCACCATCCCCAGGGCCGAGACCACCAGATCGTTCATCTTTGATCCCTCGATCGGCGGATACCGGCCCTTTCTCGGCACCGCGCTGCCTCCCGTCGGGGACGGCTACAACTTCCAGCCGGACAACTACCTGGTTACGCCACAGCAGCGAATTTCCCTCTTCTCATCCGGCGAGACGAAGCTCGGCGACTCCAGCCGCGCCTTCTTCGAGGCCTCCTACGTCAACCGCCAGTCGGACCAGCAGCTCGCGCCAGAGCCGCTGGGCACCTTCGGGGAAAAGGTCACCGTTTCTGCCACGAACTACTACAATCCGTTCGGGCGAGACTTCAAAGACGTGCGGCGCCGGCTGATGGAGTTCGGCTACCGGACCTACAACCAGGACATCAACACCTTCCACCTGGTCACTGGGCTCAGCGGGTCGCTGCCCGACGACTTCGGGCCGCTCCACGGCTGGTTCTGGGAGGTCGCGGGGAACTACGGCCGCACGCAGAGCGATAACGTGAAGAAAGGCAACCTGCGCTTGTCCGCGCTGCAGAACGCCGTGGGCCCGTCCGACCCAACCGGCACGAAATGCATGACTGCGGCGGGCCCGACGGGCGTCGTGATCCCCAACTGCGTTCCCCTCAACCTCTTCGGCGCCCCGGGCGACCCGAACAGCAGAATCACCGACGCCCAGATCGCCGGGCTGACCTTCACCGGCACAAACCGCGGGATCAACCAACTCGTGAACGTGACGGCGAACGTCAGCGGCGACCTGTTCCCGCTCTTCGGCGACCGTCCCGTGGGCCTCGCGTTGGGCTATGAGTACCGCAACCTTTTCGGCGCGAACATCCCCGACCCCTTCACCGTCGCCGGCGAGGCGTCCGGCAACAAGGGACTCATCACCCAGGGCAGGTACTACACCAATGAGGGCTATGGAGAGCTCTCCATCCCCATCCTCGCCAACGTTCCCTACGCCGAGGTGCTGGAGGCGACCGCTGCCGCCCGCGTCTTCAATTACAGCAACTTCGGCAGCGACTGGACGTACAAGCTGGGCGGCCGCTGGCGGATCATCCCCGACGTCACGCTGCGCGGCACCTACTCGACGGCCTTCCGCGCTCCTTCCATCGCCGATCTGTACCAGGGCCAGCAGGACAGCTTCCCCAACGTGAAGGACCCCTGCCGCGGCCCTGCGGGTGGCGGATCCGCTCCCGCCCCTGGTTGCACAGGGACGGCATTCAACAACGGCGACACCTCCTCGCAGCTTCGCTCCCGCGTCGGCGGCGACGCCAACCTGAAGCCCGAGAAGGCAAAGATCTTCACCGCGGGCGCCGTCTTCGAACCGACCATCATCCGCAACCTTTCCGTGACGGTCGATTACTACAACCTGACCCTCACCCAGCCCATCGCCTCCCGCACCGCCAAGGTGATCCTGAACGGCTGCTACTACTCGGGGATCCAAGAGCTCTGCGATCTGGTCCAACGCGACCCGACCACTGGCCAGATCGTCAACATTTACGACACCGCCACCAACGTCGGGGAGGACAGGACCGACGGCATCGACGTCGCGGTCCGTTACATGGTGCCGACGGCGGAGTACGGCCGCTTCAACTTCGTCGTCGACGGCACCTGGTTGCACAAGTACGATCGCACCCTCGCCGACGGCAGCGTCATCCATGGCAAGGGAACGTTCGACCTGGCCCAAAGCGGCAGCTACGGCGTCTTTCCGGCGATCAAGTTCAACGCCGGCGCGTCGTGGAGCCTGGCCAACTTCACGGTGGGTGGCAGCACGCACTTCGTCGGCTCGTTCACCGAGTGCGGCGACTCGTCCGGCGATTTCTCGGGCAGCGGCCTCTGCTACGTCGACTCGACCTACATGCGCCGGGTCGGGGCCTACAACACCTACGACGTGTACGTGAGCTACGCCCTCGCCAGCTCGTTCGGCAAGACCAGCCTCACGGCCGGCGTGCTCAACCTCGGAGACAGAAAGCCCCAGACCATCTACAACGGCTTCACCGCCGCTTCGGATCCGAGCGCCTACGACTTCATGGGCCGGTATCCGTACCTGAGGGCCTCGCACAGCTTCTAGAAGGCCGGCACCTGTTCGAGGGGCGGAAGGGCGAACGAGCGCCCTTCCGCCCCTCGTTCGTGCGAGGGTAGCCTGAGCTCCACCCTGTCGCGGCGTTCGGCCGCAGCCGAGCAGCGCCGCCGCGCCGCCCCTCATAGAACTCCCCCCCAATGACCCCATCCATCGGAATCGACGCGATCGCGCTGGCGGTGCCACAGGGCTACATCGAGCTGTCGGAGCTGGCCGAGGCGCGCGGAGTCCCGCCGGGAAAATACGTGGAGGGCCTCGGCGTTCGCCGGATGGCCGTGGCCCAGCGTTGGGAGGATCCGGTCGCCCTCGCCGCCAACGCCGCGCGCCGGCTGTTTGCGACCTCCGGCCAGGACCCCTCGCGGGTGGGGCTCTGCGTGGTCGGCACCGAGACCGCGGTCGACCACTCCAAGCCGATCGCCGCCTGGCTGCACCGCCTGCTCGGGCTGCCGCAGCGCGCGCGGGTGTACGAATCGAAGCACGCCTGCTTCGGCGGCACGGCGGGCCTGTTGACCGCGCTCGACTGGATCGCCTCCGGGTCCGCCGGCGGCCGCACGGCGCTGGTGGTGTGCACCGACATCGCGCGCTATGAGCTGCGCAGCGCGGGCGAGCCGACGCAAGGCGCAGGCGCGGTGGCACTGCTCGTTTCGGAACGGCCGCGCCTCCTGGCTCTGGACCCGTCGGTCAGCGGTTCCTACTCCAAGGACGTGGACGATTTCTGGCGGCCGCTGCACCGCAAGGAGGCCCTGGTCGACGGGCACCACTCGGTGCAGTGCTACCTCGACGCGCTCGAGGGCGCCTACGGCGCCTGGAAGGAAGCCAACGCCGCGGGCGACTTGCACGCGCCGCTCGCGCGCCGCTGCTACCACGTTCCCTACGGCAAGATGGCACGCAAGGCGCACCGGCACGCGCGCCAGCTCGACGGGCTCTCCGAGCCGGAGGCGGACGCGACCTTCGCTGCCGAGGTCGCGCCCTCCCTCGCGCTGCCTGCCGAGGTGGGCAACGTCTACACCGGCTCGCTCTACTTCGCGCTCGCCTCGCTCCTGCACGCCGAGGCCGCAAAGCTCGAGGGCGCCCGCGTCGGCCTGTTCAGCTACGGCTCCGGCTGCACCGCGGAGTTTTTCGCCGGCCGGGTGGCGAGCGGCGCCGGAGCGCTGGTCAAGTCGCTGGCGCTGGACGCCCCCCTCGAGGGCCGGCGCCGCTACGGCGTGGCCGAGTATGAGGCCATCCGCGCCGCCGACGCGGAGGCAGACCCGTCGTTCGCCGGCGTCCGGCCGCCCACCCGCCCCGGCGAGGTGGCGTTCGCCGGCATCGAGAACGGCAGGCGCATCTACCTCTAGCCGGGCCCCGGCGCCTGCCGCGCGCGCCGCCGCGGTCGGGGCAGCAGCTCGCCGCCGCAGTTGGGGCAGGTGCCTTGCATCGCCTGCGCGCAGGCGGGGCAGAACGTCGAGCAAAGCTCGACGAGCCTCCTTCCGCTGACGGCCGGACTCCCGGCCGGGCCGCCTCCGCGGCGGGGTCAACTCACGTGAGCGGTGGGACTAGCGTCCGATCTGGACATTGGCTACCTCGAGCGGGGGCGGCTACCTCTGGTTATGCAACCCCCTCCGCCTCTAAGCTCGCAATGGAGACGCCCCTGACGCAGCTCGCCCGCTCACCGCTCCCTCTGCGGTCCCTGCCGGCGCTCTGCGCCGCCCTGGCCTTCTCGGGGCCCGCAGCCGGAAACGGGCCGCAGGCCGCGGCTCCGCCGGGCGGGGCCTCGCCCGGACCGATCGCACCAACTGGCATGCGCGCGTTCGCCCTCGAGCCCGGCCAGTTCACCGTGCTGGAGCGCGAATCGGGACGGCACAACTACTACCGGACGGTCGACGAACCGCCTCACCTGTTCATCCGCGGCGTCTACCGGCCAGGCCTCGCGACGGCGATCCTGTTCGCCCAGGTCCACGACGAGATGCGCCGCGGCGCGCGGCGGCTGCGCTGGCGCTGGAGGGCGCTGGTGCTGCCGCGCCACGGCAACGAGTGCGAGGGCGAGCGCGCCGACTCCGCCGCCAACGTCTACGTGACTTGGAGGCGCGGGCTGCGCTGGTATTCGCTCAAGTTCGTCTGGAGCACCGAGGCGAAGGAAGGGTCCGTCTGCGCTGGCAAGCGCAATCCGTTCGTGGCGCAGGACAGCATCGTGCTGCGCAGCGGAGGCCCCGTCGGGGTCTGGCGGGACGAGGAGATCGATCTAGAGCTGCTGTTCCGCAAGCACTTCGAGAGCGACGATCTGACCGCCGAGCTGCCGGACCTGGCGGGAATCGGGATCATGACCGACGGCGACCAGACCGGCAGCGCGGCGGCGGCGGACTTCTCCGGATTCGTCCTCTTCAAGTGACCCCGCGCTACCGCTTGTGCAGCAATTCCTCGAGCGCGGAGATGCGCGAGGCCGCCTTGCGCAGGCGCCGGCTCAGCTCGCGGTTGACGTTCTGCAGCACCAGCACGTAGCCCTTCATGTCCTCTTTGTAGAGCTGGTAGAGGCCGGCGTTGGTCAGCTCGTAGAGCACCGAATCCCTCTCGGCCACGCAGGAGAACGGGCGCGGCTCCATGTCGATGAGGGCGGTGACCCCGAAGAAGTCCCCGCGGCGCATCATCTGCAGCCGGGTCTCCTCGCCCGTGCCGCCGCAGTGGCGCCGGAGGATCAGCTCGCCCGAGCCCACGATGTACATCGACTTGCCGGGCTCTCCCTCGCTGAACACGGTGTCGCCGGCGCTGAAGCGGCGCTCGTGTACCAGCGCCGCGAGCCGCTCAGCGAGGGGGGCCGGCAGGCCGCCGAAGAACGAGGTGCCCGAGAGGAACGCGAGCCGCTCGGCGGAGTCCGCTGGGGTCGGGGCGTCGTCCACATCGTCGAACATAGGTGAAAATGCCCCCGCGGCGCGAGTGAGGCGTCCGGCCATCTTTCCACACGGCGGGAGAGTTCTTCAACACCCTGCTAGAGTGCGGCGCCATGCGCACCCGCTCCCCTGCCCTACCCCTTGCACTGGTCCTTCTCTCCCTCTCCGCCTGCCGGCACGCGCCTCCGAGCGGCGCCCACGACGCCGCCGCCCACGCATGGGTCTCGCGCAGCGACGCGAACGCCCGCCTGCTCCTCGAGGTGCAGGCGCGGTTCGCTCCGGAGCAGGCGGCGAGGCTGGGAATGGCCGGGCTCGACGACCGCATCTCCGACTTCTCGCCCGGTCACCGCGAGCGCCACAGGCAGGCGGTGCGCGAGGCGCTGGTCCAGCTCGAAGCGCGGCGCGCCGCCGAGAAGGACCCGCTGGTGGCGCAAGACCTCGCCATCCTGGTGCAGGCGGCGCAGCGCGACATCCGCGGCGACGAGCTCGCCGAGCGCCTCCAAGTTCCTTATTACAACCTGCCGCGGCTGGTGTTCTCCAGCGTGCGCGCCCTGCTCGACGACCAGGTCGATCCCGCCCGCAGGCCGGCGGCGCTCGCGCGGGTGCGCAAGTACGCGGGCCTCGAGCCGGGCACCACGCCGCTTGCGCAGCTCGCCGAGGCGGAGACCCGCGAGGGCCTGCGAAGGTCGGGCCTGCTCGCGCCCAGCAAGCTCGAGGTGGAGAACGATCTGCAGACCGCCGGCCACCTGGTGGACGGCATCGAGAAACTGTTCGCGCAGTACCAGATCGCGGAATACCGCGAGCCAGTCGCGGCGCTGCGCGGGCAGCTCGCCCGCTATCTCGAGTTCGTGCGCGCGCAGGTGCTGCCGCGGGCGCGCGACGACTTCCGCCTGCCGCCGGCGCTGTACGCGTTCCGTCTCGAGCAGGTGGGCGTCGACATCCCCGCCGCCGAGCTGGCGCTCAACGCCAGGGCAGCCTTCACGCAGATCCAGGGCGAGATGCAGACGGTGGCAGCGCGGATCGCGCAGGCGCGCAAGCTGCCGTCGAGCGACTACCGCGAGGTCATCCGCGCGCTGAAGCGGGAGCAGATCCCCGACACCGAGGTGCTCGCGCACTACGAAGGTCGGCTGCGGGAGATCGAGCGCATCATCCGCGCGCATCGGCTGGTGACGCTGCCGTCGCGGCCCGCGCGCATCCGCCTCGGCACCCCGGCCGAGAACGCGCAGCAGCCCGCGCCGCACATGCAACCGCCCCGGCTGATCGGCAACACCGGCGAGCAGGGCGAGTTCGTGCTGCCGCTCGGCGTGCCCGGCGCCACCGAGCAGAAGTACGATGACTTCAACTTCAGCGCCGCCTCGTGGACCCTGACCGCGCACGAGGCGCGCCCGGGGCACGAGCTGCAGTTCGCCACCATGGTCGAGCGCGGCGTCTCGGTGGCGCGCGCCGTGTTCGCCTTCAACAGCGTGAACGCCGAGGGATGGGGCCTGTACTCCGAGGCGATCACGCTGCCGTTCATGCCCGACGAGGGTAAGCTCATCTCGCTGCAGCTCCGCCTGCAGCGCGCCGCGCGGGCCTTCGTCGACCCCGAGCTACAGATGGGCAAGTGGACGCACGCCACCGCGCGCGACTTCCTGATGAAGGAGGTGGGCCTCTCGCCCGCCTTCGCCACCGAGGAGGTCGACCGCTTCACCTTCCGGGCACCCGGCCAGGCGACCGCGTACTTCTACGGGTACACCCGGCTGCTCGAGCTGCGCGAGGCGGCGGAGAAGCTGCTCGGCCCCGGCTTCGACGCGCTCACCTTCCATGACCTGATCCTCGCCCAGGGCCTCCTGCCGCCAGATCTAATGTCCAAGGCGGTGCTCGACGCGCTCAGAGCGAGCGCGGGCCGGGGCTGAAGCGGCGGAGGCGGAATGGCCGGGAAGGCGCGGGCGGTGGTCTCGTGGAGCTCGGGGAAGGACGCCGCCTGGGCGCTGCACCTGGCGCGCGAGAGCGGCGTCGAGGTGCAGGGGATCTTCACCACCCTCGCGGAGCCCGGGCGGGTGGCCGTTCACCGGGTCCCGGAAGCGCTGCTCGACCGCCAGGCGGCGGCGCTCGGGCTGCCCTGCGAAAAGGTGCCGCTGCCGTGGCCGTGCCCCAACGCCGTCTACGAGGCCGAGGTGGGCCGCGTGCTGCGGGCGGCGAAGCGGCGCGGCGCCACCCACGGCGGCGGGGCTGGAGGCGACGCTCGCCTGCGTCGACCGCGCGAAGCTCGCGACCTCGTTCGCCGGGCGCAGATGGGACGCTGCGCTGCTCGCCGACCTGCCCGCCGACGTCGACCCCTGCGGGGAGAACGGCGAGTTCCACACCTTCGCGTCGGCGGGGCCGATGTTTCGCACGCCGATCGACGTCGACGTCTCAGGCGTGGTCGAGCACCACGGATTCGCATTCGCCGAGCTGGTTCCGGCGGCGGCTGCGCCCCGGCGGCCGCCCAAGGCGCCCCGCTGATCCGCTTTCGGCCTCCGGCGGCGCCGCGTCCCGGAGGTTGTTCGGCCGGCCGTTCCGTGCGATGCGATCGCCCGCATGCACCAATCCATCCGGCAACCCTCCCAGGCGGCGCTTCCCGCCGCCTGCCTCGCCGCTGCCTGCCTCGTCCTCGCCTGCGCCGCTTTCGCCAGGGAGGAGCTGCCTGCCGCTCCCGCACGCGAACCGCAGCCCGCCCAGGCCGCGGGCGGCGCAGGTCCCGCGCAGCCTACCACGGCCCAGGCGCGCCCGCGCCCGATCTATTTGAAGGCGGCGCGGCTCTTCGACGGCCTGTCGGGCGGTCTGCGCGAAGGCGCAGCCGTGCTGGTCGAGGGCGAGCGCATCGTCGCCGCGGGGTCCGCCGCCGCCCTGCCGCCCCCGGCGGGCGCGCAGGTGATCGATCTCGGCGACGCCACCCTGCTGCCGGGCCTCATCGACTGCCACGTCCACCTCGGCGCGCGCGCCGACGAGTATGCGCCCATCCTGGACTTCCGCCGCGGCCCTCTGCGCGCCGCCATCAGCGCGGTGGGCAACGCGCGGGCCACGCTGGAGGCCGGCTTCACCACCGTCCGCGACCTGGGCTCGCCGGCATTCCTCGCGGCCGACCTGCGCGACGCCATCGCCGACGGTCAGCTCCCCGGACCCCGCATCGTGGCGAGCGGGCCGGGCATCTCGATCACCGGCGGGCACGGCGACCTGAACGGCTACGCGCCGCAGGTGAGCGTCCATTCTTTCCCCGAGGAGCGCGACTTCCAGATCGCCGACGGCGTCGACCAGGTCCGCCACGTGGTGCGGGCGCAGCTCAAGCACGGCGTCGACGTGATCAAGATCCACGCCTCGGGCGGCGTGCTCTCGCGCGGCGACCAGCCCGGAGCTCCGCAGTTCACCCTGGACGAGCTGCGCGCCGCGGCCGAGGAGGCGCACAAAGCCGGCCGCCGCATCGCCGCCCATGCCCACGGCGCGCAGAGCATCCGCGACGCGGTGCTGGCCGGGATCGACTCGATCGAGCACGGCAGCCTGATCGACGACGAGGGCATCCGCTTGATGGTGGCGCGCGGCACCGTGTTGGTCGCCGACCTCTACAACGACGACTACATCCTTCAAGAGGCGGGCAAGTTCGGCATCGAGCCGGAACTGGTGGAGAAGGAGCGCAAGCTCGGCCAGCTCCAGCGCGACAACTTCCGCCGCGCGGTCAGGGCCGGAGTGAAGGTCGCCTTCGGCACCGACGCCGGCGTCTACCCTCACGGCGACAACGCGCGGCAGTTCCGCTACTACGTCGAGTACGGGCTCACCCCCGCGCAGGCAATCCTGTCGGCGACCTCGGCGGCGGCGGCGCTGCTCGGCCGCAGCGACCTGGGCGCGGTGCAGGCGGGCCGCTTCGCCGATCTGATCGCGGTGCGCGGCGACCCGCTGCGCGATGTCCGCCTTTTGGAGAAGGTGCCGTTCGTGATGAAGGGCGGCGCGGTGGTGAAGGACCAGCTGCGCACCTCGCGATGACCTCGCGGTTCCCCCGCTCAGGGCGAGGAGAACAACCTGCCGGCGCGCTCGACCAGGCCGGAGAGGCCCCCGTGGTGCTCGGGGCAGTCGGGCGGCGCGGTCCCCTCGACGAACAGCTCATGCGCGACGTGCGCGGAAGGGCAGCCGAAGACGGCGAGCCCTCCCGTCGAGCGATCGATGTCGTGCTCCTCGATGCCGGGGGGCCGCGGCCACCAGTCGAGCGGCGCATGGCCGCGGTAGTGCTCGCCGAGGATGCGTCCGAAGACCGGCGCCGCCAGCCTGCCGCCCGAGGCGCCGCGGCCTAGCGGGCGGGGCCGGTCGTAGCCCAGCCATACGCTCGCCACCAGATCGGGCGTGGCCCCGACGAACCACACGTCCTGCGCGTCGTTGGTGGTGCCGGTCTTGCCGATGAGCGGAATCGTCCCCGGCACCAGCGCGCGCGCGGGGGTGCCGGTGCCGCGCTCGACGACCTCGGCGAGCAAGTTGGTCATGAGATACGCAACCGCGGGAGAGAGGACCGGCTGGGTCGCCGCCGCCGCCTCCCAGAGCAAGTCGCCCCGCGAGTTCTCCACCCGGACGAGGAAGTGTGGATGGATTCGCAGGCCGCCATTCGCGAACGCGGCGAAGGCGGACGTCAACTCCAGCGGCTGCACGCTCGCCGCGCCCAGCACCGTGGAGGGATAGCTCTCGATCGGCGTGGTGAGGCCAAGCTGGCGCGCCGTCTCGATGACGCGGGGCATCCCCACCTTCTCTCCCAGCGCCACGGCGCCGCGGTTGGAGGAGATGCGCAGCGCCTCGCGCAGGTTGAGGGGCCCGGTCCCCGGCGCGGACTGATCGGCGGGCAGGTAGCCAACGTCCGTGTTGGTAGAGAGCAGCGTGGAGATGGGGATGCCCGCCGACAGGGCCGCCGCCCAGACGATGGGCTTGAACGCGGAGCCCGCCTGCCGCCGCGCCTGGGTGGTCCGGTCAAACTCGCTCGCGCGATAGTCGCGCCCGCCCACCAGGGCCCGCACCTCGCCGGTGGCCGGGTCGAGCGCGACGAACATTCCCTCGAGGCACCGGGCGTGATCGGCCGCGCAGGCGGCGGCGGCCTTGCGGACCTCGAGGCGCGCGATCTGCCGCGGCAGCTCGCGCTCCGCCGAGCGCTGGAGCGGCAGGTCGAGACCGGTGTGGACGATCGCGCCGGAGCTGTGCATCAGCCGCAGGACCAGGTCCCGCCGCTTGCGCGCCGCATCCGGGAACCTGCGCGGGTCGTAGGCCGCCGGGGCCTTGGGCAAGGCCGCGAGCAGCGCCGCCTGCGCGGGGGTCAATCCCCGCGCCGGCTTGCCGAAGTAGCCCCGCGCGGCCGCCTCGACGCCGTAGAGGCCGTTGGCGAGGTAGATCTGGTTCAGGTACATCTCGAGGATCTGCTGCTTGCTGAAGGTCTGCTCGATCCTCCGCGCGAGCACCGCCTCCCACAGCTTCCGCCGCAGCGTGCGCTGCGTCCCGAGCTGGCGCGGGAAGAGGTTGCGGGCGAGCTGCATGGTGATGGTGCTCGAACCCTCGCGCAGGCTGAGTGTGCGCAGATCGCGCACCAGCGCACCCGCGGTGCGATGCCAGTCGATCCCATGGTGCTGGTAGAAGCGCCGGTCCTCCACGGCCAGGAAGGCATTGCTGAGCAGCGGCGGGATCGCCTCGAGCGGGACCACGATGCGCTGCTCTGGCGCCAGCCGTGCCAGCACGTGGCCCTCGCGGTCGAGCACCGCGCTCGCCTGCGGCGGCTGGTGCTCGCGCAGTGCCTCGACCGACGGGCAACTCCCGCCCTCGCAGGGCGGCCGCAGCGTCCAGAGGACAAGGCCACCGGCAAGGGCGGCCCCCAGCAGGAGGCCCGCCCTCGCCAAGCGGGGGGAGGGTTTCCAACGCGACATCGGCAGGTGGAACAACCGAGCGCCTGAAAATTCTCCCCGACGCGTCCCCAGCCGCGTCCCTAAAAGATCCAGACCGATTCGGGCGGAAAGCGGAGCCAGGACGGTTTTTGCTGCGGGGCGCCCGTGCCCCGCGCGCGGATCCGCAGCTCTCCGGCCCGAAAATGGTAGTCCCAGCGCTCACCTAGGTAGACCGCCGTGTCGAGCCGCGCCGAGAGCGCGTTCTCGCCCGGCGCGTCCTCGACCAGGGTCCGCTCCAGGCGCACGATCGCGGTGGCCGCCTCACCTACGCGCCGATCGGCGCGGAGCTGCCCCCACAACCCCCACCCCGCGCCCGCGATGCGCGCGATCGCTCCGCGGGTCTCGACGATGGTGCCCTCCAACCGATTGTTCGAGCCCATGAACTCTGCGGCGAAGAGCGTCGAGGGGCTCTGGTAGATCTCCTCTGGCGTGCCCTCCTGCTCGACGCGCCCGCTCGAAAGCAGGAGGACGCGGTCGGCGATGGCCAGGGCCTCGGCCTGATCGTGCGTCACGCAGATCGCGCTGAGCTGGAGCTGCTCGATGATCTCGCGTAGCCACACCCGCGCATCTTCGCGCAGCCGGGCGTCGGGTGCGGATATCGCTCTCCGAGCCCCTGCAGGCCGATCTGCGACAGGGCCGCCAACACCCGCTCGCCGATCTCGCGCGGGGGGACCGAGCGCACCCGCAGCCCGTAGGCGATGTTGTCGAACACCGTCCGGTGGGGCCAGAGGGCGTAGGATTGGAAGACGAGGCCCAGGCTGCGCTTCTCCGCCGGCACCACCGCGCCGCTTTCGGAGTCGAACAGCAACCGGCCGCCGAGTTGGATCCGCCCGGAATCCGGGTGCTCCAGGCCGGCGACGGCGCGCAGCAGCGTGGTCTTGCCGCTGCCGGAGGGCCCGAGCAGCGCGACGATCTCTCCGCGCCGGAGCTCGAAGGAGACGCCCTTCAGCACCTCGTTCTCGCCCAGCTTCTTGAAGACCTCGGACACGACCAGCTTATCCATGCGGGCGCACTCCAAGGCGCAGCGCCACGGTGAGTCCTCCCGCCACCAGACAAACGTTGACCACCGAGAGGGCCGCCACCATGTCGATCGCGCCCGTCGCCCAGAGCGAGACGATCAGCGAGCCGATCACCTCGGTGCCGGGCCCGAGCAGGTAGACGCCCGTCGAGTATTCACGGACGAAGATGAGGAAGACGAGAAGCCAGCTTCCCAAGAGGCCGAAGCGGATCAGCGGCAGCGTGACGTCGCGCGTGACCTTCGCCGGCGCCGCGCCGACGACCAACCCCGCCTCCTCCAGCTCCGGTCCCACCTGCGCGAGCGCGCTGGAGATGAGCCGCATGCCGTAGGCGAGCCAGACCACGCTGTAGGCGAGCCAGACGCTGACCAGCGTCCCCCGCAGCGGCCGGAGCGGCTTCACGAAGAGGAAGATCCAGAGGAAGGCGAGGCCCGCCACCAGCCCCGGCATGCCACGCGGGACCATGATCAAGTAATCGATGATCCGCGCCCACACGCTGCGCCAGCGGTGCGAGGTGAGGCCCAGCACTGCATAGCAGGCCACCGAGAACGCCCCCCCGATCACCCCGACGGCGAGCGTGTTGACCATGCCGCGGACCAGGTTGGGGTACTCGAGGAGCTCGCGGAAATGCTCCAGCGTCAGCACCTCGGTGAGCCGCACCCCTTCGCCCCAGTTCCCCACGAAGGCGCGCAGGAACACGCCGGAGAGTGGCACCAGCACCGTGGCCACCAGCCAGACCAGCACCAGCGCGAGCGCCGGAGCGCGGAAGCCGCCCAGCGGGAGGGGGCGCGAGGCGAGGCCCTTGCCGCGGATGCTGACGAACCGGCCGGCGATCCCCAAGAGCCGCCGCTGCAGATAGACCAGCGGGAAGGCGATCGCGCAGATGGCCACCGCCACCACCGCCATCAGCTGGTAGGAGGGTACGCCCAGCCGGTTGGTCAGCTTGTAGAGATAGGTCGAGAGCACCAGCAGGCCTCCCGGATCGCCGAGGATGAGCGGCAGGCCGAAGAGCTCGAAGCCGAGGAAGAAGACCAGAACGCCGCTGTAGAGGATCGACGGCCAGACCATGGGCAGGCTGACGGTGAAGGCGATCCGGCCCGCGCCCGCGCCGGCCACGCTCGCGGCCTCCTCTAGATCGGGGGCGAGGGCCCGCAGCGAAGAGGATGTGTAGAGGTAGACGTAGGGGATGTGGGTGAGGCCGGCGATGAGGATCAGGCTGTGCAGCGAGTAGAGGTTCCAGGACGCAGAGGCGAACGCGCGCTGGACCCAGAGGGTGAGGAAGCCGACCGGCCCGATGGAGACCACGTACCCGAACCCCAACACCACCGGCGAGAGGAAGATGGGGCTCAGGACCAGCGGCTCTACCCAGCTCTTGCAGGGGAGGTCCGTGCGCACCAGCAGGAACGCGAGCACGCTGCCCAGCGGCACCGCGATGGCGGTCATGCCGACCGCCACCGCGGCGGTGGTCCCGAACGCGCGGTGGAAATCCGCATCGGCGAAGACGAAGCGGAATGCATCGAGCGATAGCTTCGCCGACGGCTGGAAGAACGGCCCGTCGAGCAGACTCTGATACAGCAAGAGGAGCAGCGGCGAAACGATGGCGGTTCCCGCGGCCAGCACCACGGCGATCCGCGACCAGCGGACGTCTTTCATGGGCTAGCGGGTTCCGATCGCCTGCTGCCACTGCTTGAGGAACTCCAGCCGCTTCGCCTGATCGAGGTAGACCAGCAGCGAAGGGCCGACCGCGATGGGCTTGAGGGTCTCGCCCAGCGCCTTCTGGAGCGTCGCCGAGGTGTGCTCGCCCTGCACGTCCCCGCGGATGGAAAAGAGCGCGCACTTGTTGGCGATGATCTCCTGGCCGCGGGCGGAGAGGATGTAGTCGAGGAAGACCTTGGAGGCGTTGGGGTGCTTCGCCGCCTTGGGGATGAGCGCGATGCGCGACATCACCAGCGTGTAGTCCTTGGGGTAGACGACGCCCAGCGAGGGATCCTTGCGCTGGCGCAGGATGGCGTACGACCCGATCATGTTGAAGCCGATCAGGTGCTCGCCGGACTGGATGCGCTCCATCATCGCGCCGGTGCTGGTGTACAGCTTGACCCCCACGCCGCCGTAGGCCTTCATCGCTTCGGCGAAGGAGGAGTCGGTCCGCGCGTCCTGGGTCAGGAGCAGAAAGCCGAGGCCGCTGCGCTCCGGATCGTATGACGTCAGCTTGCCGTTGAAGCGCTCGCGGTGGGCGGTGAGCGCTTTGGCAAGCTCGGCGTGGGACTGCGGCACCTCTTCGGGCTTGAGCAGCCGCTTGTTGTAGACGAAGGCGATGGGCTCGAAGGTGGTGCCGAACGCCTCGTTCTTCCACACCGCCCAGGAGGGCAGCGCGGGGACCTCGGGGCTCTCGTATTCGGCCGCGTAGCCGTCGTTGGCGAGCTTCATCTGGAGGTCCATGGCGGAGCTCCAGAGCAGATCGCCCGAGCCCACCCCGGCGGCCGCCTCGCTGACGAAGCGGTTGTAGAGCTCGGTGCTGTTCATGTCGTTGTACTCGACGGCGATGCCGGGGTGCAGCATGCCGAAATCCTTGAGCAACGGCGCCACCACCGCGGAATCGGTCGTCGAATAGACCACCACCTTCCCTTCCTTTTGGGCGGCGGCGATAACCGGGGCCGCGGTGCCCGGTTTCGGCGCGGGGTCAGCGGCGAGGGAAGCAGTGGCGAGGAGCGCCACGGACAGGAATAGCGGCCATCGGATTCGGAAATGTGCCGGCATCGCTTCCATCCTTGTCGGGCCCCGCGGTACTGATGGGGCGAACGTTTCGCGCAACATCGGGCACGGCTGCTGTCACCTTGCTTTCATCGGCGCGGAGGACTGCACGATGCGGCTCCTGATCGTCGAGGACAACCATGCCCTGGCGCAGAGCCTTTCAGGCGCTTTCCGGGCCAAGGGGTATGCCGTCGATTGCGCCGCGGGCGGCGAGGACGCCGAGGCGGCCCTGCACACGCAACCCTACGATCTGCTGATCCTCGATCTGGGGTTGCCCGACATGGACGGGTTCGAAGTTCTGCGCAGGCTGCGGCGGCAGAAGTCGCGCATCCCGGTGCTGGTCTTGACCGCGCGCGACACGCTGCAGCAGCGCGTGGACGGCCTCAACGTCGGAGCTGACGACTACCTCGGCAAGCCGTTCGCGCTGGCCGAGCTGGAGGCGCGGGCCGGGGCGCTGCTCCGGCGCGGCGTCGGCGGCGCGGGCGCGGTGCTGCGCCACGGAAGGCTCGCCCTCGACACGGTCGGGCGGATCGCCACGCTCGACGGCGAGCCGCTCGATCTTCCCCGCCGGGAGCTGTGCCTGCTCGAGCTGTTGCTCCTGCGCTGCGGGCAGGTGGTGGGAAAGCAGACGCTGCTCGACAAGCTCTTCTCTTTCGACGAGGAGGTGGGGCAGAACGCGGTCGAGCTCTACGTCCACCGCCTGCGCAAGAAGCTCCAGCCCGCCGGGGTTCGCCTGCGGACCGTGCGCGGCCTCGGCTACCTCCTCGAAAATCCATGAACGGGCCTTTGGCAGAGCCACGGGCGGCGCTGCAGCGCACGCTCCGCTCGAAGCTGTTGCGCTGGCTGCTCGCTCCGCTCGCCACGCTCGGGGTGGTGAACGCGGTCCATACCCACGTCGCTGTGAGGCGCGCGATGAACGCGGCGTACGACCGCTCGCTCTACGCCTCCGCCCTGGCCATCTCCGAGCACGTCACGCTGGGCGGAAATGGCCCCTTCGTCGACTTGCCGCCGGTGGCCCTGGAGATGCTGGACACCGGCGATCAGGAGCGCATCTTCTATCGCGTCGCCTACGACACCGCTGAGCGCCCGGGCGTCTTCGTCACCGGATATCCGGACCTTCCCGCGCCGCCGCCCGACGCCTTCGGCGAGCACCGCGCGACCGACCGCCACGGCTGGACCGCCTTCTACGAAGACGACTATCACGGCGACCCGGTGCGCATCGTCGCGCTGCAGACCACGCTCCGCGCGGAGCGGCCGCTCTTGGTGAAGGTGCAGGTGGCGGAGACGCTGCTCGGGCGCAAGAGCCGCGTCCGGGCCATCGTCGCGCGAGCGCTGGGTTCACAGGTGATCCTCATTCTCCTGGCCGGCTTTCTGGTCTGGCTCGGCATCAGCCGCGGGCTCGCGCCCCTCTCGGACCTGAGCCGCGAGGTGGCGCGGCGCTCGGCCGCCGACCTGGCGCCGCTGCAGCTCCGCGACGTTCCCCGCGAGGTCTCCCCGCTCATCGGCGCGGTCAACCAGTTGATGACGCGCGTGCGCGAGGCCATCGCCGCGCACCGGCGGTTCATCGCCGACGCCTCGCACCAGCTCCGCACCCCGCTGACCGTGCTGCGGACGCAGGCCGAGTACGCGCTCCGCCAGGACCAGGTCGAGCCGATGCGCGCCGCGGTGGCCCAGCTCCGCGATCACTCGCAGGCCACCAGCCACCTCGCGAACCAGCTCCTCTCGCTGGCGCGGGCTGAGCCGACCACCGGGGATGCGGCGAGCGAGGAGTTGTTCGACCTGATCGCTCTGGCGCGGGAGGCGTGCAGCTCGCTGGTGCCGGAGGCGCTCGCGCGCGGGGTCGACCTCGGGTTCGAGGTCCCGGAGGGCTTTGGGCAGGCGAACGTGCGCGGGCGCTCCTATCTGGTCCGTGAGCTGATCGCCAACCTGGTCGATAACGCGCTCCGCTATGGCGCGCCGGCAGGGACCATCACGGTCGGCGTCTCGCCCGCGGGAACCCACGCCTTCCGGCTCACCGTGGAGGACGACGGCCCCGGCATTCCGCAGCGCGAGCGCGCCCGAGTCTTCGAGCGCTTCTACCGACTTCCGGGCAGCGCCGGGAGCGGAGCCGGCTTGGGGCTCTCGATCGTGGGCGAGATCGCGCGGGGCCACCGGGCAGCGGTGCGGCTCTTCGACGGCGCTTCCGGCAGGGGGCTGCGCGTGGAGGTGGTCTTTCACAGTGCCCGGCCCGACGCCTGAGTCGGCCTTCCACTGCGATTCTTTGGGTATTGAAAGCTGGATGAAAGCTCCGGGATGGAAAGTAGCGGGTTGCAGCAGCGGCACCGCGCCGAAACCGGGCGAGCCGCAGACGGCCGAGCCAAAGACGCCCACGCCGGCCCCCCAGGAGAGCAACAACCTGAAATTCGGATTCTACGGAATCGCCGACGTCGCCGCTCTGTATCGCGATCACGTCCTCAGCAAGCCCAATGGCGGCCAGACCGACGTGGTCACGCTGATCAGCGGCGGCCACAACCAGTCGCGAATCGGCATCAAGGGCTCCTATGAGCTGGGCAATGGGCTGCGCGCCGTCCTCCAGCTCGAGAAGGGGATCAACTACAACGACGGTACCATCGAGGACGGCGTCTTGGGCGACCCGACGCAGTTCTTCAACCGCATCGCCTCGATCGGACTGGAGCAGGACGGGCTCGGGCGATTCACGGTCGGCCGGCAGCTCACCACGATGTACGACATGGCGATCCAGTTCGATCCGCTGGCATACTCGCCGACGTTTTCCTGGCTGCCGACGACGGGATCGGCCGACCCGAAGACGGGGGGGTCCAACGCCGGCCGCTTCGGGGCGCGCCTGGACAACGTCTTCAAGTATACCGGCAGGTTCAACGGCCTCCAGGTCGGCGCGTATTACGCGCTGGGCCAGAACACGACCTCGATCGGCGCCAACAGCAAGTTCGGCGGCGGCATGATCTACACCTTGGGCCCGCTCTCGACGGCGGTGATCTACGACCAGCGCAACAGCAACCCAGGGCCGTATTACCGCGAGCAGGCGACCCTCATCGGGGCGAAGCTTGCGCTCTTCGGCGGCCGGCTCATCCCGACGGCCGGCTATCGGCGCTACGTGCGAACGATGAGCTCGCGCGCCGACGACCTGTACTTCGCCGGCATCACCCTCAAGGTCACCGACAAGCTCTCGTTCATTCTCGCCGATTACTACGACAAGAAGCGTGACGGCACTGGCCAGAACGATAACCTGGCCGTGGCCCGGGCAGAATATGCCCTGGGGAAGATCGTCGATGTCTACGCGACCTACGGCTACGCGTCTGCCGAGAGCATCGGGCTCGTCGGCGTGATGCGCGCAAACGACATCTTGCCGGTGGCGGGCGACCAGACCGGCGTGTCGCTGGGCTTCCGCATCCGCTACGGGTACTGAGGTAGGCGGCGAGAGCAGGCAGCGATCGGGCCGCCGGCGGGTGGGGCGGGTCCGTGCTCGGACAAGTCGCGCGGCCGCGCTGGGGGTCGCGCCACTGGGCCTTGTGT
>WNFI01488816.1_pt1 | contig 31960 bp, 38 predicted proteins | sample 5400471 | NCBI WGS metagenome assembly WNFI01 (sample SAMN13153348, study PRJNA577476) | soil metagenome | isolation source: 100 cm saprolite on Douglas fir-dominated hillslope | place: USA:California | collected 2013-09-17 | reverse complement strand
ACGGTGCTCGCCATGTCGTCGTCGATGACTCCGCGGACGAAGACGACGCCGTCCTTCAGCAGCCTCGAATAGATGTCGTAGGCGCGCTCGCCGCGCCCGTCGTTGGTGATCACGGTCGGAATGAGGTGCATGTTCCTATCTCCTGGGCAAGAAGCCGATTCGCTCTTTTGGTTTCGGCGGCGGGTTGGCCATGGCGAGATAGGCGCTGAAGTCGGCCACGCTGCGCAGCGCTTCGAGTGGGAGGGAGGCCGTGGCGAGGCGGAGCTTCACGGGGGGGTCCTCGGGCCACGTCCGCTGCTCGGCGTCGGCGCCGAGCAAGCGAGCCAGGTCGGCGTAGATGTCGGCGGGCCGGATGCCCAGGGCGTGGGCCACCGCGAGGAGCCGTTCGGTCGAGACCTCCTTGCGACCGCGCTCCACCTCGGAGAGGTGCGCCGGGGAGAGGCCGGCCTCCGCGGCGACCTCGCTCAAGGTCCGCCGGTTGGCCTCGCGCCGGGAGCGCAGGATCGAGCCCAGCGCTCCTCGGATCGTCGCCGCAGTTTCGCTGTGGGCGAAATCCATCTGTCCTGGGCTAACGATACGACGAAGGGCTGGTCAGCGCATGCGGAAAGTTGGACCCGGCGGCGCAGGCACGGAGTCGCGTTCGGCCGCGGTGGTGGCCCGCCGGCGGCGGAGCTCGAGCTCGAGGCTCTCTTCGCCGCGCGCCATCGCCCACCGGTGGTTGGCCTCAAAGATCGGCCGTACGAGGAAGGACCCGTAGCGCAGCAGTGGTTTTTCTGCCGAGATTCGCCAGTCGTAGGTGGCCTCGACGTGCTCGCCGTCCTGCCTGATCGTCCAGATTCCCGTGCCTACGAAGTCGCCCTCGGCACGGAGCTTGAATCCGTGGGGCGGGTTGGACTCTGTGACGGTGAACCTCCAGCGCAACGTGTACGGAAGCCAGCCTTTCGTGTACAGGCCGACGACGCGCCCGACATGCGTCGTCGGGTCGCCTGGCGCGAGCTCCCTCACGTCAAGGTAGACGGACGGCCACCAGCGCGCCAGCGATGCGGCATCGCCCAGGATTTCGGCGACCTCGTCCGCGGTGGCGCGAACTCGCCAGCGCGTAAGAAACGCATACTCGGGCGCCACGCCGGCTAGTCCTTCAGGTTCGCCGGGTCGAGCAGCTCCTGCTTTGGCCGCTCGATCTTCTGCCGCGAGCGCATGATCTCGATCAGCTTTTTGCGGCCCTTCGGCGGGCCGATCATGATCGCGCCGACGAGCCTGTCGTCCTTGAAGAAGAGCTTGCGGTAGAACTTCTCCTCGAAGCTGAACGTGCGGACAGACTCGAGCCCAGGCTGCACGTCCGGCGTGACGCCCATCACCGCGAGTGTGGAGCCGAACATCGTCGTCGTGTAAGTCGGCACGTCGAAGAAGTCTTCGTCGGCCCCTGCCATGTTCCGCGCCGCGACCTTGCCGTGCGCCTCTGCGTTGTCCCACGTGCCCATCTGGTTGTGGCGCTCGACCATCAGGTCGAAGAAGACCGCGATGTCGCCCGCGGCGTAGACATCTGGCGCGGAGGTGCGGAGCTTCGAGTCTGTGACGATTCCTTTGTTCAGCTCGACGCCCTCGCGCACAGGCTCGGTGTAATAGTCGAGGCCGACGCCGTACGTGAGGGCGTCGAACTCCACCTTCTCGCCGTTCACCGTCTCCGCGGTGTATCGGCCATTGGTGCGGCCGAACTTCTGCACCTCGTCGGACGTGATGAACCGGACCCCCTGCGACTCGCCGAGCTGGCGGCAGAGCTGGCCGCCCTCCTCGTCGAGGACGTAGCGGAGAAACCACGGCCCGCGCATGATCCACGTCACCTGCGCTTTGTGGCGGAAGCTCACCCCTTCCGCCAGCTCGTAGCCGATGAAGCTGCCGCCCATGACGAGCACGCGCTCGCACGCGTCCGCCTTGGCGATGATCGCGTCGGTGTCGTCGAGCGTCTGAAAGCCAAGGCACTCCGACACGTCGCCCGAACCGGGCCAGGGCGGTGGTTTCGGCCGGCCGCCGGTCGCGACCAGGAGCGCGTCGTAGTGGAGCTCCTGGCTGCGATTGGTCTGCACGACCTTGCGACCGAAGTCGACGTCGGTCGCCCAGGTTTCGAAATGGATTTCCAGGTTCTGTTTTGCGTAGTCCTCGACGGTGCGCATGAAGACCTTCTCGCGGCGCACCTGTCCGCGCAGGTAGCGCGGCAGGGCGACCCGGTTGTAGAGGGGATGTCGCTCGGCCGCGACGATCGTGATAGAAGCGTCGGGGTCTGCCTTGCGCAGGTCCTCCGCGCACGTCTGGCCGGCGATGCCGTTGCCGAGGATCACGTAACGACGAGTCAACTAGAGCTCTAGTCCGTAGATGTGGCTCGAGTCCTCGGCATTCACGAAATCGTATCCGGTGGCACGCAGGTCCTCCTCCGCGGGATGGTCGCGCGGAAGGTTGACCGTGACGTGGTCGAGCACATCGGCGTCCGCCTCAAAGCGGAGCGCCAGCAGGAGCTCGCGCAGCGCGCCGCCGCCGCCCGCCACGAACGCGACGGCGATGTTCTGACGCCAGGGTTCGCGCAGTCCGACCAGGGCACGTCCCGCGAGTCCAACACGAAGCATGCCAAGGCCGGCAAGTCTCGCCAGCTCGTCCGGTCCGAGATCGCGCGCGCCGTTGAAATCCGGTGAGACGCCGTTGTACAGGTCGATGCCGGCGCTCGCGGCGACCCACGTCCACAGCTTCCTGGCCTCTGCCGGATCGGGGATGCGAGCCGACTCCCCGCCTTCCATCCGCGGGGCGCGCCACCAACGCACGTCGACGAGCCGGCGGAAGCCGGCCGACTCGAACAGATGCGCCCCGATCGCATCCCTGCTGCCAAGGCGCATCTCTCGAAAGCCGAGCTCCCTGGCCTCCGCGACGGCAGAGGCGAGCATCGCGCGCGCCACTCCGGCGCGCTGGTGCGTTGTGGCGACTCGAAGGCCTTCGTACCAGATGAGACCGGGTGCGTACGGTCTCAGGCGATGCAGGCCGACCACCTGGCCATCGATCTCGGCCGCCTGAAACGCCGCTCCGGCATCGGCAACCCACCGATCGAACACAAGCGGGATGTAGTCGTGGCCGCCCCAGATGTCCCTGGTCATCTCCATGACGCGCTCTCGGTCGGCAGGCCTCACCGGCCGCACGGTCAGATCGCTTCGCGTGGCTGCCAATGCGCAACCCCCGAAAGCGCAACGCCTCCGTCGAAGACGAGCTGCTCGCCGTCGCGCCGCAGGATGTCCTCGAGCGCCGCGCGGCCGGCCGCCTCGTCCCACCCCGCCCCGAAGATGGCGCGGCAGTCAACCAGGGCTTCGTCCAGGTCGGAGTAGCGAGTCATGATCGGGTACCTCAAGAATGCGACGTCCGGCGCGATGCCCTGCTGCAGCAGGAGCATGAACAGCTCGCTGAAGCGAGGCAGCCGTGGACCGGTCCCACCGAGCAGGCGGCGGCGAACCTCCGCCGCTGGATGCGGTAGGTCGCTCTCGCGCATCATCACGAAGACGCGCTCGCGCGCACACCGCTCGAGCTTCGCGATGAAGGGCGCCGGATCCGCCACCCCGTAGAGGACGTGGCTGCAGATCACTAGGTCGGCCGGCGCGACGTCCGCATCCTCCCAGCTGCTCGCGACCACGGTCACGTTGTCTTGCGGCGCGATGTGCGACCTCATGCCTTCCGAAGGCTCGACCGCAGTCACCCACTCGAGACGTTCTGCAAGCGCGTTGGTATGGCGTCCAGTCCCGGCCCCCACGTCGATGAGAGTCTTGCGCGGCGACAGGTAGGGCTCGAGCACGCGTAGGAAGTCGTCGACGCGGAGGTGCGTGGAGCGCGCGTAGCTGCCTGCGCGGCGATCCCAGTAGCCGCTGTCGGCGTGGCCGGACGCCAGCGCGGCCCGATCCTCTACGACGCGTTTCCAGCGGGCGCCCCAGTCGACCTCGTCCATCAGACTTAGCAATGTAGCCAGCCGCCGGGCGTCGGCGTTTAGCCGTCAGTTTTTAACAGACCTGGGGACAAGTCGGGGACAACTCGCTCAACAGCGTCCACAGGCTGTGCAGAGTGCCCCGCTCGACACAACATCTAGGGACCTCGCCTCTTCCGCGGGCGAGGGATACTACGCCCGTGGAGTTCAGCGCCGCGGAAGCCACCCTGCTCGCACGCTACTTCACGAACCTGGACCGGCCGGTCTTCGCCCTGCGCAACCTGCCCGAGGTCGTCAAGGGCGCGCTCTTCTCCCGCTACTCGCGCACCGAAAAGAGCCTGCGCCGAGTCCTGCTCGACGAGTTCATCAACGAGCCCGACTCGGGCTTCGACCGCCTCGCCGCCTCGGCTCCCGCTGACGACGATGTGGTCGCCGTGCGCCGGGCCGAGGAGTTCTACGAGCGAGTCCTGGTCGGCTACGGCGACGACTCGGTGGCGGAGCTGGCCGGCGCCCACGTCGCGGTCGAGCAGGTCTCGACCCTGGCGGCGAAGGCCGTCGAGGACAGCCGGATCGGCATCTCGCCCCTGGAGAAGTCGACGCGCTACGTCCGTTTCGACCGCCCAGGTCCCGACGGCCGGTATCTCTACCATCGCGGCCCCGAGCTCGCCCATCCCGACTACGAGCGGTCCGCGGACGCGCTTTTCGCCACCTACAGCGGCCTCGTCGAGCCGGCCACCCTCGCCATCCGCGAGCGGTTTCCCCAGCAGGACGGGGAGACCGACCGGGCGTGGAAGTCGGCGACTCGCGCCAAGGCGCTGGACCTGCTGCGCGGCCTCCTGCCCGCCGGCACGCTGACGAACCTCGGGCTCTTCGGCAACGGACGGGCTTTCGAATACCTCATCACCAAGATGGCCGCCCACGAGCTGCCGGAGTGCAGGGCGCTCTCGACAGACCTTCACCGAGAGCTCTCGCTGGTCATCCCGTCGTTCGTCCGGAGAGCGCTCGACGATCGCTATGGCGCCCCGGCCGCGGAGCGGTTGGCGAGGGTGCGAGACTCCGCTGCCAGGCAGTCGCCTCGCGGTCGGCCGAGCCCGATCGAGCCAGGCGTCCGTCTCCTCGAATTCGACGCGGACGCCGAGAGGAAGGTCGTCGCGGCGGCGCTGTTTCCGCACTCGAACCTGCCGCTGGACGACCAGGCCGGTGACATGGCCGCGGTGCTCGAAAGCCTCCTGGGCGACCGCGCCAACCGGCGGCAGCGAGCGCCCCGCGCGCTCGAGCATGCGCAGTACGTGTTCGAGATCGTCGGCAACTTCGCCGCCTACCGCGACCTGCACCGGCACCGCATGCTGACGCAGGACCGGCAGCTGCTCGGCACGGCGCTGGGCTACGACCTGCCGCCCGGGCTCGCCGAGCTGGGGATGCAGGACGCGTTCGTCGGGGCTGTCGAGGAGGCCGCCGGCGCGCACGCCCGCCTCGAGCGCGATCTCGGACCTACGGTGGCGCAGTACGTCGTGCCGCTGGCCTTCCACGTCCGCTGGTACTTCCGGGCCAACCTGCGCGAGGTCTACCACCTGTGCGAGCTGCGGACCACGCCGCAGGGCCACCCCGACTACCGCTGGCTCGCCCAGGAGATGTACCGCCGGGTCGACGAGGTCCACCCGCGCCTGGCCCGATACGCGCGCTTTGTCGACCTGGGACCGGGCGACGAGCTCGAGCGGCGCAACTCCGAGCGCAGAATTGACGAGAAACTCGACGCTCTCGACCGCCGCGTGCGCTAGCATCAACGCTCTCAAGAGGGTGGACGTTTTACCGCGCGGACCTGAGCGACGAGCCGGCATGGACAGGCGAGCTGTCTCCGACCGGCGTTTTGCCGATCGGCGCGCCCCCGAGCGGGCGGGCGCCGGCCGCCGGATCCTCTTTCCGTTCGACCGCCGAGTCGCTGAGCGTCGCTTCCTCGAGCGGCGCACCGACTGGCCCGACGCCGAAGCCCAGGCTTACTGAGCTCCACGTCCGTCCGCCCGGCGCTGATCGTCCACGGTGGCGCCGGACCAGTCCCCGACGCTGAGCTCCGCCTGCGCCAGGCCGCCGTCGAGCGCGCGCGCGAGGTCGGGTGGTCGGTCATCGGCGAGGGAGCGCTGGCGGCGGCGGTCGCCGCGGTGCGCCACATGGAAGACGAGCCGCTCCTCAACGCCGGCATCGGCGCGTGCCTGAACAGCGATGGCGTGGTCGAGCTCGACGCCGGCGTGATGGAGGGCGCTTCGCTGCGAGCGGGCGGCGCGGCATGCTTGCGGGATGTGCGTCACCCGATCGACCTGGCCGTGGCGGTGATGGAGGATGGGCGCCACGTCCTGCTCGCCTCGGAGGGCGCTTCGCGTTTTGCGCGCGAGCACGGGATCGAGATGGCCGACCCCGCGATCTTCATCACCGACCGCAAGCGCCAGGAGCTGATGCAGGGCGCTGACACGGTTGGCGCGGTGGCGCGCGACTCCGAAGGGCACCTCGCGGTCGCGGTCTCGACCGGAGGCATCAAGGGCAAGCTGCCGGGACGCATCGGCGACTCGCCGATTCCAGGCGCCGGCCTGTACGCCGACGACCGTTTCGGTGCGGTATGCGGCACCGGTCAGGGCGAGGCGTTCATCCGGCTCGGGCTTGCGCGCCTGATGGTGGTCGAGCTGCAGCACGGGATGGAGCCCGGCCTCGTCGCCCAGGGTGCGGTCGACCATCTCGCCAAAGCGCTGGGCGCGAAGGGCGGCGTCATCGTGATCCCGCGGGAGGGCACGCCGAGAGCCGCGTTCAACACGCCGGCCATGCCCTGGGCGATGGCCGAGTGACGGTCGAGTCCGGCAACGCCGGCGAGCTGGTCGCGCTGGCTCTCAAGCGAGCGGGCGTGAGCCACCTCTTCACGCTCAACGGCGGCCACATCTGGCCGATCCTCACCGGGGCGACGCAGCACGGCATTCGCGTCATCGACGTGCGCCACGAACAGTCGGCGGCGTTTGCCGCCGAGGGGTGGGCGAAGGTCACGCGCGAATGCGGGGTGGCGGCGGTGACGGCCGGGCCCGGCGTGACCAACTCCACCTCGGCGCTTGCCCAGGCTCGGGGCAGTGACACCCCGATGTTCGTGATCGGGGGCCGCGCGCCCATCGCTCGATGGGGCATGGGTTCGCTGCAGGAGATGGACCACGTCGAGGTCGTGCGCGGCATCACGAAGAAGGCGCTGACCCTGGAATCGGCTGACGATGCTTACGCGACCGCCGCGGAATGCATGAGAACGGCTCTCAGCCGGCGGACCGGACCCGTCTTCATGGACATCCCGATCGACGTGTTCTTCGGAGCGGCCGATCTACCTGAAGCGACTGAGCACCTCACGCCTGACCCCGGTCCGCCGCCCGATCCCGACCTGGTGGCGCGCGCGGCCACGCTGATCCGCGAGGCGCGGCGACCCGTGGTCATCGCCGGCGGAGGTGTGTGGTGGGCGCACGCGGAAAAGGAGCTGCGCGCCCTGGTGGAGACGGCACGCCTGCCGCTGCTGGTCAACGGCATGGCGCGCGGCATGCTGGAGCCTTCGCACCCGATGTTTTTTTCGCGGGCGCGGTCTCAGGCGCTGCGCGAAGCCGACCTCGTGCTCGTCGTCGGCGCCCTGCTGGACTTCCGTCTGAACTTCGGCCAGCCGCCCGTGTTCGGCGACGACGCCCGTTTCGTCTACGTCGACGTCGATGACCATCGCAAGCACCGGCCTGCCGAAGTCGCCCTGTACGGAGATCTGAGGGCTGCCCTCGGCGCCCTCGCCACGGCCGTGCACGCCGAGCCGGGCGGGAATGAGTGGCTCGACTCGTTGCGCGGGGCCGAGGTCGCGGCGCGCAAGCGTGACGAGGCGATGACTCAATCCGACTCCTCGCCGGTTCATCCGGCGAGACTGATCGCCGAAGTCGACCGATTCGCCGACGCGGACGCGGTGATCGTCGGCGATGGCGGCGACTTCATCTCGTTCGCTGGCCGCCTGATCGAGCGCTCCAGGCCTGGCCTGTGGGTCGATCCAGGACCGTTTGGCTGCCTCGGCTCCGGGCCTGGTTACGCGATGGCGGCCAAGCTGGCCCGCCCGGACAAGCAGGTGGTGCTGCTTTCGGGCGATGGCGCGTTCGGGTTCTCGGCGATGGAGTTCGACACCATGGTGCGGCATCAGATCCCGGTCGTGAGCGTGGTCGGCAACAACGGGATCTGGGCGCTGGAGAAGCACCCGATGCTGAACATGCTCGGCACAAGCATCGCGGCCGACCTGGGCTCGAGGACGAGGTACGACAAGGTGGTGGAGGCGCTCGGCGGCTACGGCGAGCTGGTCGACAAGCCCGACGAGATCCGCCCGGCGCTCGAGCGGGCCTTCAAGTCCGGCCTGCCCGCGTGCGTCAACGTTATCTGCGACCCGGACGCGGAATATCCGCGATCATCAGTTTTGATGTGAGCACCATCGAGCTCAAGCCCGCCATAGAAGCAGACGAATGGAGAACGGCCCAGGCCCAGTTCGACGAGGCCGCCGGGCTGATCAAGCTGGAGCCCTGGCTGCGCGACGTCCTGCGCGAGGTGCAGCGCGAGTTCACGTGTCACTTCCCGGTGAAGATGGACGACGGCCACACGCGGGTCTTCACGGGCTATCGCGTGCAGCACAACATCAACCGCGGTCCCGCCAAGGGCGGCATCCGGTACCACCCGGACGTCTCGCTGAACGAGGTCAAGGCGCTCGCCATGTGGATGACGTGGAAATGCGCAGTGGTCAACATCCCGTTCGGCGGCGCGAAAGGCGGCATCATCGTCAACCCGCGCGAGCTGTCGCTCAACGAGCTCGAGCACATGACGCGGCGCTTCGCCACCGAGATCTCGATCCTCATCGGGAGCGACCGCGATATCCCCGCGCCTGACGTCAACACGGACGGCCAGACGATGGCGTGGATCATGGACACCCTGTCGATGCACCTCGGTTACTCGGCGCCGGCGTCGGTGACGGGGAAGCCGCTCGAGGTCGGGGGTTCGGCCGGTCGCGTGGAGGCGACGGGGCGCGGCGTGACGATCTGCGCCATGGCGGCGCTCGACCACCTGGGCCGCGCGCCTCACCAGACCCGCGTCGTCGTGCAGGGCTTCGGCAACGTAGGCAGCATCAGCGCGAAGCTGCTCGAAGAGGCGGGCTGCACCGTGGTCGCGGTCTCGGAGGACTACGGCGGAATCTACAACCCGCTCGGCCTGTCGATCAAGCGCGTGCTCGAGTACCGGGCGCGCGAGAAGACGCTGAAAGGATTTCCCGGCGCGCAGGAGGTCGGCAACCAGGCCCTGCTGACGCTCGATTGCGATCTTCTCGTGCCCGCCGCGATCGGCAACCAGCTGACCTCGCGCAACGCGCGCGACGTGAAGGCGACGCTGATCGTCGAGGGCGCCAACGGCCCGACCACGCCGGAGGCGGACGCGATCTTTCGCGAGCGCGGCATCTTCCTCGTGCCGGACATCCTGGCCAACGCAGGCGGCGTCACCGTCTCCTACTTCGAGTGGGTGCAGGACCTGCAGTCGTTCTTCTGGTCCGAGCACGAGGTGAACCAGAAGCTGAAGGCGATTCTCACGCGGGCGTTTGGCGAGGTGCTGAAGACCCAGCAGGAGCGCAAGCTCGACATGCGCATGGCGGCGTACGTGCAGGCGGTGTCACGCGTCGCGGGGGCGACCCGCGAGCGAGGTCTGTACCCCTAGATCTCTCGGGTGCGGAAGCTCCAGACGCTGAGCGCGAGCATCCCCGCGAACCAGACCGCAACCCAGATCAGGAACTCGGCCGGTGGCGGGTCGACCGCGGCAAACGGGTTGGCGCGCCCAAATGGGCCGCGCGCCTTCATCGAAGCGATGAGCGTGTCCGGCTCCATCGCGAAGATCGCGCCGCGCCACAGGCCGTCCGACGGGAGGAGCAGGTGGCTCACCACGCCGACGTTCTGCAACGCCTGGTTCTGCAGGCCGGTGCCGATGTCGCCGACCACGCCGGCGATCCACGCGATGAGCCATGCGACGAGCGCGATCACGCCCGCGGTTATGCCGGACAGGCGGGTCGACAAGAGCATCCCCAGGGAGAGCAAGACGAGTCCCTCCGCCGCGACATAGAGGATGAGGTCGACCGGGTGCGGCGGCAGATAGCCTGTCGCCCAGTCCACCGCGGCCAGCTCGAAGGATCCCGCGCCTGCCGCGTAAATGCCGACGAGGATCGCGAGCCCGAGCCACTTGCCGATGACGATCTCGCTGCGGCGGACCGGGCGGGCGAGCATCGAAAGCAAGAGCCCGCTTTCGACCTCGCCCGAGATGAGCGGGCCGGCCACAACGGCGGCGCTCAGCGCGAGAACTCCGCTGAACATGAACACGATCACGATCAGCAGCTGCGAGGTAACGAGCGCGACCTGTTCGGGCGGCAGCGTCTGGCCCTGGCTGTTGGTGACGGTCGTGATCTTGTTGAATCCCCACGCCGAGAAACCGACCACGATCAGGGTAAGCACGAGCAGCGCGAGCAGGAGGCGGCGGCGGGACGATTCCTGGACGGTGAGGCGGGCCACGACGAGAAACGGCGGCATTACTTCTCCTCCTCGTCGTCGAGCAGCTGGAGGAAGCGGTCTTCCAGCGTCTCGTGCCGCGGCGCTACCTCGTACACCCGACCGCCCTTCGCCACGATCGCCGCGACGAGCTCAGGGACGCGGTCTGGATCCAGCTTGGCGAACGTGAGCTGGTCGCCCTCGTCGTCGATGCGCCCGAAGCTCGACAACGCGTTCTTGTCAGCCTGGGTCAGGCCGCTGACGCGCACGCGCACAGCGCTTCCGCCGCCCAGCAGCTCGTCCATCGTGCCCGATGCGATGACGCGTCCGTGGTCGACGACGGCCACGCGGTCGCAGACCTGCTCCACCTCGCTGAGCAGGTGAGAGTTGAGAAAGACGGCGGTGCCGCGCGCGGCAAGGCCACGGATGATCTCGCGAACGTCATGCCGGCCGACCGGGTCGAGAGCTGAAGTCGGCTCGTCGAGGAACACCAGCTCCGGCTCGCCCAGTAGCGCGGCTCCGAGGCCCAGGCGCTGCTGCATGCCCTTGGAGAACGTGCCGACCCGATCGCCCGCGCGGTCGGTCAGGCCCACCGTGTCGAGCGCGGTGCTGATCTCGTCCTTCCAGCTCGAGCGGGGAAGGGGCGCGAGCTCGCAGTGCAGCGCCAGCACCTCCGCGGCCGAAAGCCAGCCCTGGTAGCGAAAGAGCTCGGGGAGGTAGCCGATGTGCCGGCGCGTCCGCAGGTCGCCGACCGGCCTGCCCAGCAGCCAACCCTCGCCGGACGACGGCCTCAACAACCCCAGGAGCAGCTTGACCGCGGTGGTCTTGCCGGCTCCGTTGGGGCCCAGGAAGCCGAAGACCTCACCGCGCGGGACGGTCATCGTCAGCCCGGCCAGCGCGACTGTGCTGCCGAAACGCTTGGTCAGCTCGACCGTCTTGACGGCCGGCGTGCCGGCGGCCGCCTCGGTGGAGACGGCCGCCTCGGTTTTTTCCGCTACCTCAGCCACGTACTCAGGCTAACGACGCGGGACTACTTGAGGTTATTGGCGATCGTGATGGCGTCCTGCTGCTTGATCGAACCGGCGACGACGTAGACCGAGCCGCCCTTCACCCACACGACACCCGAACCGACCCCGGTGTTGTCGCCGAGCGCGACGCCTTGCACGCCCTGCACGGTGACGTCTTTCGAGGTCGCGTACTGGACGGGGATCGGGATGAGCAGCGTCGTGCTGGGATCGCCGACGGCCTTGATCGCGTTCTTGAGCTCTGGCGAGATGCCCGGCTGGTCCAGGATGTAGGCCTCGAGTTGGCTCACGGTCACCTGCGTCGACCTGGCCGTCGGCACGGCGGACCGGGCCACGACCAGCTGCGGCAGGTTGATGCTGTTCGAGCTGCCGGACGTTGGCTGCTGCAGGTTGCCGAAGATCTCGCCGACCGCGGGTCCGACCGTGATCGTCAGCGTCGCGCCGTCGATTCCCTTCGGCATCGAGGGAAGCGTCTTGCCGTGGCTGGCGGCCGCCGCCTTCGCCTTGTCGGCGCTGAACGTGAACGTTGCTTCCGCCTCGGACATCGCGCCGTAGGTGACGGTCGTCGAGACGCCGGCGGGAAGGTTGGACACGACGGGCGGCTGCAGGCCTCCCGCCATCGCCGACGCATCGGACGCGCTGGTCGCGGCCTGGAACTGCGGCTGCTTGGTCCATGTGACCGTGCCGTAATCGGCGAGCTGAGACAGCGCCTGCACGTCAGCCACCGTGACCGGGACCGTCTTGACCGTGCTGGGCTGAAAGAAGAGACCGTTGGAAGCGAAGGCGACCACGACCAGCGCGACTGCCGCGAGCGCCGCCGCGAAAGCGAGCTTCACGGGACGAGGCGCGGGGCTGAGGATTGGAATCCGAAAGCCCAGAGCAGGCTGGGCCTTGGGCGCGCGCGCCACCCGGTCGAAAGCTCGCGCGACATCGAGGTTCGCCGCGGGAACCGCGAGCAGGCTCGCGATTGACCTCGCGTCGTCCGAGATGGTCTTGAACCGCGAACCGCATTCCGAGCAGGCCTCGAGATGGGCCGCGTCGGCGCCAGACCGCGCGTCCGGATCGTCCACCATCCGGCGGAGTGTTCCTTCAGTTAGATGTGCCACGGGTGACCTCCTTGCGCAGTGCTGTTTCCGCGCGTCTCAACAAAGTTCCGACCTGTCCGATACCGACGCCGAGAGCCTCTGCGACCTCGGCGTAGCTGAGCCCGCTGGCCCGCATCGCCAGGGCCGCGGCGGGCCTGGGTGCCAAACGGCCAAGCGCGGCGCGCACCTGGCGGCGATCCTCGGCGACCTCGACCTGGCTTTGCGGGTCGAGCGTGCGCTCTCCTTCCTCGAACGCCTGGGCGACCTCTCGCTTCTGCCTGCGCCGCGCGCCGCGCAGCCTGTTCAGCGAAGCGTGTGCGGCGGCCCGGTGCAGCCAGGCCGGCGCGTACTGCGCCGTCGCCGAGTGAAGGCGGTGGAAGTCGATGAAGACCTCCTGCGCCACGTCCTCCGCCTCGTGCACATCGGCGAGGACGCGGTTGGCGATGCCGACCACGCGCGCGTATTCGGTTCTGAAAAGGGCCTCGAACGCCGCGTCGTCAGACCGGACGGAAGTCATCCTGCGCGCACCGAGGTTCATGCCCACTGTTCATAGAGCACCGCCCGATGCAGGTTTGTGGCGCCGAAACACCCCGGCGAGGCCTTTGAAGAAGGGCCAGCCCCAGACGCCGACCGAAAGCAGGCCGGCGAAGATGAGGACCGCGTCGATGCTCTCCCGTCCCTTCTGCTCCCAATAGACGTCGCTCAGGTTCAGCCACAGGGCGAACTCGTCCAGGGCCAGCGCGGCGCCGACGCCGAACGCGATGGCCGTGAGGCTTGCGACCCAGCTCGATCCGACGCCGATCTCCAGCAGCCAGACATAGCCGACGACCAGGAGCAGCAGGATGCCCCAGACGAGGTGGTGGATGTGCAGGCCGCCGCTCGACACGTTGTGAAACGGGCCCACGCCGGCCCGGATCGCGTGCGTGATCCCGCGAATGATCCCGAACGTCACGAGGAAGGAGAGCGAAGCCAGGAACAGCCGCTCGCGGCGCTCGTCGCGGAAATGGAAGGTGTAGAGGTCCTTGAGGATCCGCAGCACTTAGCCCGCAAGCGCTTTGCGCTTGCGCGAGGTGCGCGAGATCTCGTCCTCGATGATCCCGAAGTCGGTCCGCGGCAGCGCATGAATGTGACCCTGGAAGGCAAGCGTCCAATGCTCGGGTGGCCACTTCCGAACGTAGTCGAGTCGGTAGGCGATCTCCTTCGCCGGGATCCAATCGATCTCCTCGAGCACGACGTCCGCCCGGATGTGGACTCGCCATGGATAGTCCTCGTCGCGACGTGCGGACCGCCAGATCGGCGTGTGGTCCTCGTACATCGGGGAGGCGACGGTGACGGTCGCCGCGAATGCCATCCTCCCCGTCACGTAGTAGAGGAGCCGGTCGCCGGACCGCATCGTCTCGACCCGCCGGCGGTGGCGGCTCTTCAGGCCCTGGATCGAGAAGCCGTGCTCGCGGGTCTTGCGGAAGTTGTCGGGCGAGCTGACCACCATCCAGTACTGGGCCGCGCGGCCGCCGCCGGACTTGCGCTTGCGCCGGGAACGGCCCCGCGAGGGTCGCTGCTGCTCCTCGCTCGAGGCCGGTTCGGCCTGCTCGTCCGAATCAGACACGAGCCGAAGATTACTGGCCGTTCACGCCGGCCGGGGGGATCGGGCCCAGGTCGCGAGGCTCTGGAAGGAGGGCGCTCAAGTTGCGGAGCTGGCCGATGTGGCCCATCTCGTGCCGGGCCACCAGGCGGCAGACCTCGAGCAGGCTCGTCTCGCCGCCGCGCGGGTCGGTGACCGCCCGGTCCCACTCGGCCTTGCCCCAGCCGTGGAGAAGGTCCACCGTCCGGCGCCTGACCCGGGCGAAGTCCTCGAGCGCCTCCTGAAGCGGGCGCGTCAGCTCCTGGTCGTGGGCGGGATCGATCGCCGCGCGGACGTCGGCGGTCGTCTGGCCGTCGAGGTGCGCGTGGCGGAGCAGGCCGTCGACCTTGGGGGCCGAATCCACAAGGTGGGAGATGAGGCTTCCGAGGGTGGGGAAGGCCGGCCCGTGGCGGTAGCGCAGCTGCGCCTCATCGAGCCAGTACACGAGGTCGGCCGTCCGCTCGGGCACCGAGCCGAGGAGCAGGACCACGTCGGCCGTGGACATCTCCTCCTGGAGTTCCATCAAAGAGAGCTTACCCGGGGCGCAAACAGGGGCCCCACAGATCAGTATGTGCGGCCTATGGACAACGCGATCCTCGGCCCGGACGGCCGCCCGGCGAGCTTCGACGGGGCGGTCTGGGTCTCCCAGGATGGCCGCTACTGGTGGAACGGCGCCGTCTGGCAGCGGGTAGTCCGCAGGCGGCGGTTCCGGATCAACGGCTTCGTCGTCTTCATGGGCCTGGTCTGCCTCGGCATCCTGGCCTTCATCGGTCATGGCGTTTACGACGCGGTGACGAGCGGGCCGCCGCCGGGCGTGACCAACGCGAGGATCGACAACCTTTACCAGATCGAGTTCGACTACGCCCGCGCCACCACGTGCCACTCGGTGACGTTCACCTACGTCTTCTACGACAGCAACGGCAAGAAGCTCTCGACCTACGATGACGCGTCGCGGGCCAGCGTGCCCGCCCATCGCGCGCTCCATGTCACGGTCAGCCTCAACGCGCCGCTCGACCCGAGCGCCAGCCGCTTCGACGCCCTGGACGCCTGTCACGACTGACGTCGCATACTCGGTGGCGTGGCACAGGTCCAGGCCGCTTGCGACAAGTGCGGGGCGGAGCTCGTCCCGAATGCCGCCTACTGCGAGCGGTGCGGCGCGCGAACCCGGCGCGCAAGGCGGCTTGTCGGCCTGGCCATCCGGGTCGAGCTCGTCTTCTTCCTGATGGTCGTTGCGCTGGTGGTCGCCTTCACCTGGATCTACGCGGCCCAGAGATAGCGACTAGCGGCGATAGATCGCCCGGCCCTCAACCTCGTCCTTGTTCAGGCGCTTGTTGAGATGCAGACCCTCGAGCACGAACTCGATCACCGACGCGCGCACTTCGGGACGGTCGGGCAGGGCAAGCCGCTTCAGCGCGGCCGCCAGCTCGGGAACATCGCCGATGGCTCGCGCGTACACCCGCGCCGGGATGCCCTCGCCGACCTCGAGCATGATCCCTTCCTCGAATTTCGAGACGATCCCTTCGAACTGCGACGCTGAGAAGTGGCGGCTGAACACGGAGCTGATCGCTCCGCGCTCGAGCCGCGCGAGCACCTGCTCCTCCTTGCCCTCGTCGAGCGCCTCGATCTCGACACGTCCGGCGGTCGACGACGCGAGGAAGGCGAGGTCGGTGATCCGCGGCACGGCAAGCGTTTCGCCCAGTCGCGCCGCGCGGCGCACTGCGTTGCTTGCCAGGTTCTCGACGTTGGCGATCGACATGCGGACCGACACGCCCGACGACTGAGAGATGTGCGGGCTGCGCCGGGCGAGGTGTGTGAGCTCGGCGACGATCTCTTTCATAAAGGACGGGAAGATGAGCTCGAAGTCCTCCGGCACCGCATGCCGCTCCGACTCCATGATCTGCATCTCCTCGCTGATGCTCAGCGGGTAATGCGTCCGCACCTGTGAACCGAACCGGTCCTTCAGCGGCGTGATGATGCGGCCTCGCGACGTGTAGTCCTCGGGGTTGGCGCTAGCAATCACGAACAGGTCGAGCGGGAGGCGGACCCGATAGCCGCGGATCTGCACGTCCTTCTCTTCCATGATGTTGAGCAGCCCGACCTGGATCCTCTCGGCGAGATCCGGCAGCTCGTTGATGCCGAAGATTCCACGGTTGGTGCGTGGCAGCAGCCCGTAGTGGATCGTCAGCTCGTCGGCGAGGTAGCGGCCCTCCGCCACCTTGATCGGGTCGACCTCGCCGATGAGGTCGGCGATCGAGATGTCGGGAGTGGCGAGCTTCTCGCCGTAGCGCCGGTCGCGGCCGATCCACGCGACCTCGACGCCGTCGCCGTCCTTCGCGACAAGGTCGAGGCAGCGGCGGCAGATCGGCTCGAAGGGATGGTCGTTGATCTCGCATCCGGCGATTACGGGCACCTGCTCATCGAGCAGGCTGACGAGCGACCGCATGATCCGGCTCTTGGCCTGCCCGCGTTCGCCGAGCATGATCACGTCGTGGCCGGAGATGACCGCATTCGCGAGTTGGGGCAGGACGGTTTCGTCATAGCCGACGATGCCCGCCAGCAGCGGCTCGCCTGAGCGCAGGCGGGTCAGCAGGTTGCGACGCATCTCCTGCTTGACGGTCTCGCGCTTGTGCCCGCTGGCGCGCAGCTCGCCAATGGTCCGGCGCGATCGCTACGAGGCTGCACACGATGAGGGGAGGCCGCTGTTAGGCGGTCACCGCGGCAATCCGGCGGAACATCCAGAGAACACCATGCGGTCGTTCCGTTCCGCCATCGCCGCCGGCTGTGACCTCATCGAGTGCGACGTGCATCTGTCGTCCGACGGCCGCCTCGTGGTCATCCACGACCACACGCTCGACCGCACGACCAATGGAAAAGGACTGGTGCGCGACTTCACGGCAGCCGAGCTGCGCAAGCTCGACGCGGGCGACGGCGAGAAGATCCCGCTTCTCCAGGAGGTGATCGAGCTCGCGCTGGGCAAGGTCGGGCTCGTCATCGAGACCAAGCAGGTCCCGCCCCTCTATCCCGGACTCGAGGACAAGCTGATGAACATGCTCCGCCAGCTCGGCGCCGTGCCCGAATGTGCGGTGGTCTCCTTCAACCACATGTCGATCCACCAGCTGCGCAAGGTGGAGCCGTCGCTCCAGCTCGGCATCCTCGAGGGCGCGCGGCCGATGCACCCGGCGACCCTTCTGCGGGAGGCCGGCGCGGACGTTTACTCACCGCATTGGGGCGCTACCGACCCGGACGTGGTCAAGGAAGTGCACGCCGCCGGAGGCGCCGTGGGCGTCTGGCCCGTGGATGACGAGGCGGCCCTGAACTGGTGTCGATGGGTCAAGCCGGACTCGATCTTCAGCAACCGTCCGAAGGAGGTCGGCGCCGAGCTCCGCGCCTGGGCCCCCGTCTAGTCCGGCCAACGGCGTTACAGCGTCTCCGGACCGGACGTTCGCTCAATCAGTGGTTCGCTTCCATACGATGAACCGGCCGTGGTCGCCGACAGGCCGTCGTTCGAAGACCTCTACCGGGATTACCTGGGACGGATTTACGCGTACGTCCGGGCCCAGGTTGGCACGTCCGCCGACGCCGAAGACATCACGGCGCAGGTCTTCATGAACGCCTACCAGGCCTACGCGCGCTTCGAGCCACGCAACACGACACCCGCGGCATGGCTTTTCCGGATCGCCCGCAACGCGACCCTCGACCACTTCCGCGCCCAGGGCCGGCGTGACCGGCTGCGCCGCACCATCGAGCACCAGCCCCAGGCCGAAGACGACCCCGCGAGCCAGGCCGAGGAGCGGATCCAGTACCGGGCGCTGCTGGCGCACGTCGCGGGCCTTCCCGAGCGCCAGCGCGACGCCATCTCGCTGCGCCACTCGGGCCTGCAGTTCGACGAGGTCGGCAAGCTGATGGGCTGCAGCGAGGACGCCGCGAAGATGCTGTATCACCGCGCCGTTCGCGCGCTCAAAGACGCCGTGCGCAAGGTGGAAGGGTGAGCGAGCCCGAAGAAGAGCTCGAGATCCAGGCTCTCCAGCGCCAGCTCGACGACGCGTTCGAGACGACGCGCCCGCGTCCGGCATTCGAAGACGAGCTGTGGCTGAAGATGCAGTCCACCCGGCCGGCGCCGCGGCGCGTGCGCGACGCGATCTCCGGTTTCTTCCAGGGCGTCCGGGCGGTTCCTGGCGTGCCCGCGGCGGCGGTCGCGGTGCTCCTCATGGTCGTGATCGGCGTCGGCGTCGTGACCCTGAGCGGCATCGGCCCTCACTACGGGGGAGGGGCGAGCACCGCCTCCAATTACAACGGCGCCGAGCCCAACCAGCTCACAGCCGGCACCTTCGGGAGGCTGCCCACCCCCGTCTTCAGCTCCGGCTCCAGGACCTCGACCGCGCCGACCGCGGCCGGCGCCGGACAGGCGGACTTCGCGGCGGCGCAGCTCACGTGGACCGGCAAGCTCGACCTGGCGATCTACTCCGCGCCCGTGTTCCGCTACAGCGAGCCGACCACCGACGAGGCCGACCAGTTCGCCTCCGCGCTGGGCGCCGTCCTTCGCGAGCGTCCCTCCGGTTTCCTGGGCATGTACTCGGCATCCGACTACACGCTCAAGGTCCGCGGCACCGTGCAGTCGCCCCCCGCGAGCCCGGCCTACTTCATCTTTGCGGCCGGGACGATGCCCCCGGTCGAGGCGGCGGGCGCCACGCCGCAGGACCTGGCCGACATCTTCCTGGCCGAGCACAGCCTCGCGCCGCAGTGGAGGTACATGGCGTCGATCGACAGCAGCGGCGACCCGGTCAAGGTCCGCTACGAGCGGCAGTTCGACGCGCCTGGATATGGCGCCGCCTACCTGGTGGACTTCAACGGCAACCGGTATGGGCTCGAGGTGGACCTGAGCGCAAACCGGCCGGTGGTGGCGTCCGGGCTGCTGCCGACCAACCTCGACCAGGCCAACTACAGGATCGTCACCGCGGACGAGGCGATCCGCTCCGCCCTCGCCTCGTCGGTCGCGGTGCCCGCGCCGTCCGGCCATGCGGTGCCGGCCATCCAGCTGGACCACGCGGAGCTCGTCTACGTCCTGGTGCCGGCGGGCGACCACAGCTTCTACGAGCCCGCGTTCCTGTTCACGGGCCAGTACCAGCAGAACGGCCAGGCGCTGACCAAGAGCGTGCTGGTGCCCGCGGTCGACCCGTCGCAGCGCACTCCCTGATCCTGACGATCGGGCACTCCACCCGATCGTTCGACGAGCTCGTCGAGCTGCTAGACCATCATCGCGTCGGCCTGCTGGTCGACGTCCGGACGGTGCCGGCGTCCCGCCGCATGCCCCATTTCGCCAGGGCGGCGCTCGAGCTTGCCCTGCCGGAAAAGGGGATCGCTTACCGCCACATGCCCGAGCTCGGTGGCCTGCGCAAGCCCAAGGTGGATTCGATCAACACGGGCTGGCGCAACGTTTCATTTCGCGGGTATGCCGACTACATGCAAACCGCCGAGTTCTGGACTGCCCTCGATCGCCTCCAGGCACTCGCTGAGTCGGTCCGGACCGCGATCATGTGCGCCGAGGCTCTGCCCTGGCGCTGCCACCGCTCGCTCATCGCCGACGCGCTCACGGTGCGCGGCGTCGAGGTGAGGCACATCACCAGCCTCGCCGAGCTCCTTTCGCGCGCGTCGAAAGCGGTCACATCACATATCCCGCGCCGGATACACTCGCGCTTTAGAGGGGATGGGCAAAAAGCAGGTCCGGCAGGTCCGGCAGCAGATGCGGAAGGTCCAGCCGAAGCAGGCCGCCTCCAACGCCCAGGGCGCGACTCGCAAGCAGCGCGAGCGATTCGTGCAGGCCGGCGGCATGCTGCAGGGCTACTCGCCCAACTACGTGATCCGCATCGGCTATATCTCGATCGCGATCGCCGTCGTGTGCGTGCTGATCATCGCGGCCTGCCTCGTCTTCCTTCCACCGATCTACGGCTGGCCCGATGCGGTTGCCGCGGCCATCGCCTGGGTCTTTCCGATCGCCCTCCTCGCAAGCTTCGTCGCGCCCGGCTTCAGGCTGGCCCTGAAAGACCGCAAAGCCGAGCCGCGGCTGGTGCAGGGCCAGCTGGTCGGCGCGAGCTCCGTGAGCACCTCGATGGGCCTCGGCATGCTCATGGTCCAGACCCGCGGCGGCACCGAGCAGTTCCTCGTCCCGCCGGCGCGCCTGAAGCAGGTGCCGGGCAACCAGGTCAACGTCGTCCTCACGGTCACGCCGCACCTCCACCACGTGAAGTCGGTGGGCGTGATGGGCCAGCGGATGGTTGGGCGGGTCGAGCCGCCAGTTCCGCCGGTCATGCGGCGGCTGCAGCTCCTCCCGGTCTTGACGCCGCTTGCGCTGGCGCTCGGGGCGGTGGTCGGCGACGACGCGGTCGCACTGATTCCGCTATCACCCTCGGCGATCCACGCTGTTCTCGCGGTTGTGGCGGGAGCGGTTCTCGGCGGCGCCGTATACGGCGTCTCGTTCCTGCTCCAGCGGCGCTACATGGAGCAGGTCCAGGCGCTCCAGGCTGAAGGCAAGGCCAAAGATGACCGGGCCGAGGTGGAAGCTCGCCCTCCATAGAAAGTACGACCCCGCCTCGAAGGCGAGGACGACAAACCCGTAGAGGATCCCGGCCCGCACCCAGCCCACGTTGCCGGCCGGGTTGACCGCCGCCGCCATCAGGCCGATCCCGAGGACCGCCCCGGCGGCCGAGGTGTGGGTGCCGACCTCCTGGTCGAGGGGCATCAGCGAGGTGGGGACCAGGGCCGCCGCGGCGCCGCCGACGAGGCCCATGCCCATCAGGAGCATCCCCACGGTGAGCAGGATCCTTTTCATGCACCCGCGAATGTATACGGCCGGACCCGCCCTGGTCACGGTTAGACTCGGATGATGAGCGACGTCCACATCACACCAGAGGGTCTGGAGGCGGTACGCCGCGAGCTCAACCAGCTGACCACCGTGCGCCGGCCTGAGATCGTCTCCAAGATCAAGGCCGCCCGCGAGCTTGGCGACCTCTCCGAGAACTTCGAGTACCACGCCGCCAAGAACGAGCAAGGGATGATGGAGGCTCGCGTCAAGGAGCTCGAGGCGATCGTCAAGAATCACGTGATCATCGAGAAGCACCGCCCTTCGGGGGTGGTGGACATGGGCAGCACCGTGCGGTTCGCCGAGGACGGTGCGGACGAGGAGGCCTACCGGATCGTCGGCCCGGCCGAGGCGGATCCAAAAGCCGGCCGGGTGAGCTACGAGTCGGCCCTGGGCAAGGCGCTGATCGGACACCGCGTCGGCGACGCGGTCGAGATCAGGACTCCGGGCGGCGCCTACACGGTGCGCATCACGGCAATTGAGTAAAGCGGTCGCGGCAGCGACCCCGATCGCCGCCGTGCACCGGTGGATGGCGAATCGCCGGCTCGAAGCGGTGTACGTCACCCGCCCGGTCTCCATCGCGTACCTCACGGGATTCCACGCGGAACCATTCGAGCGCCTCATGGCGCTGGCCATCCGGCCCGACGGGGCGACCCTCATCGTGCCGGCGCTCGAGGCCGAAAGCGCGCGCTCTCATGCATCGAACGTCGACGTGGTCGCGTGGCGCGATGGCGAGGATCCGTACGCGCTGGTGAGCCGGGCGCTGGGCACCACGACCGAGATCGGCGTCGAGAAGGATCACTTGAGCCTCAGCGCCGCGGAAGTCATCACGTCGCGCACGGGGGCGAGCGAGCTCGTCGACGTCGGGCCCGAGATCCGGCGCCTGCGCCTGACCAAGCACCCGGACGAGATCGAGAAGCTCGTTCGCGCCGCGGCGATCACCGATGCCGCGGGCGAAGAGGTCATCGCGCGGCTGCGCGCCGGCCAAAAGGAGATCGACGTCGCGCTGATGATCGGGTCGGCGATCGGCGAGCTCGGCGGGACGCTTTCGTTCGGGTCGCTCGTCCAGACGGGCCCGAACTCGGCCCTGTCTCACGCGGTACCGTCGAGCCGCAAGCTTGCACATGGCGATTTCGTGCTGCTCGACTTCGGCGCGGCGTTCGACGGCTACAAGGCGGACACCACGCGCATGGCCGTGGTCGGCGAACCCAGCGCCCGGCACCGTGAGATCCACGAGCTGGTGCTCGCCGCCCACGATGCGGCGATCGAAGCAGTGCGACCCGGCGTCACGACTGGAGACGTCGACGCCGCCGCTCGCCGCGTCATCGATGCCGCCGGCTTTGGCGACAAGTTCTTTCATCGCGTCGGGCACGGGCTGGGCCTCGAGGTGCACGAAGATCCGAGCCTCGACCCTGGTTCGCAAACGGTCCTCGAGCCCGGCATGGTGTTCACCATCGAGCCCGGGGTCTACATCGCCGGTTGGGGAGGTGTTCGGATCGAAGACGACGTGGTCGTCGAGGAAGGCGGGTGTCGCGTGTTGACCAAGTCCGACCGCTCGCTGCGCGTGATCGCCTGATGCTCGCGCCAGGCATGCGCCGCACGCCGCAGCGTTCGATGGTCTACAACGCGATCGTGCGCCTGGGCGGGCACTGCACCGCGGAAGAGATCACCGCCGAGCTGCACAGGGCGAAGCCGGGCTTTCCGCGCAGCACCGTGTACCGGGCGCTCGAGGCCCTCACCGCGTCGGGATCTCTCTACGCCGCACACCTGGGGGACGGTCCCACGCATTACGAGCTGGCTTCGGGTGACCACCATCACGCGGTATGCCAGGTCTGCGGCGGCGTGATGCACATCCAGGAAGAGCTCGTCAGCGACCTGGAGTCTCACCTGGCGGAAGGACATGGCTTCAAGCCGGTGCGGACGGAGGTGCTCGTGGTCGGAGTCTGCGACGATTGCTCTCGAAATCCGACGCCCCCCGCGTCGCGCCGGAGGATGATCGACCCTCACCACAGACACTAAGGAGAGCGATCGATGGAATCCAAGATCGTCGGCACGGTGATGCCCGTCCTAGAGCTGAACATGCAGCCCAACGACAAGGTCTTCGCCGAGTCGGGTGAGCTCTCCTGGATGTCGATGGCGGTCCAGATGCAGACGGGGACCTCGGTCGGCGGGCAGCAGGGCGGCTTTTTGGGTGCGCTCGGACGCGCGATCGCCGGCGGGACGTTCTTCATGACCGAGTACACCGCGGTCGGTGGACCGGGCTTGCTCGCGTTCGCATCGAAGCTGCCCGGCCAGATCCTGCCGATGGAGATCGCGCCCGGACAGACCTACATGGTCCACCGGCACGGCTTCCTCTGCGCGACGCTTGGCGTCCAGTTCTCGATCGGCTTCCAGCAGCGTCTCGGCGCGGGCGTCTTCGGCGGCACCGGCTTTCGCCTCCAGAAGCTGACGGGCCAGGGCCAAGCGTGGGTGGCGTTGAACGGAGAGGTCGTCACCTACGACCTGCAGGCCGGCAACACGCTGCGCGTACACCCGAGCCAGGTCGGGATGTTCCAGGAGTCGGTGCAGTTCAACATCGTTACCGTGCCCGGGATCCAGAACATGTTCTTCGGCGGCTCGGGACTCTTCCTCGCCGCGCTCACCGGGCCGGGACGCGTCTGGCTGCAGTCGATGAGCATGCAGCACCTGGCGCACGCGATCCAGGAGTACCTGCCCAAGGCATCCGGCTAGCTCGAAGGAGGAAGCGCGATGGCGAAGTACCTGATCCGTGGCTCGTACACGGTCGACGGGGTCAAGGGCGTGCTGAAGGACGGAGGCACGGGGCGCCGCAAGGCTGTCGCGGACGCCGTGCAGGCGCTAGGCGGCAAGCTCGAAGCTTTTTACTTCGCGCTCGGTGAGGACGACGTGGTCGCCATCGTCGAGGGGCCGGACAACGTCACGGCGGCCACCTTCTCGATGCGCGTAGCGTCATCCGGGACGGTGAGGGCGAGCACGACTGTGCTGCTGACGCCAGAGGAGATCGACCAGGCCGCGAAGAAGGCGATGTCGTTCCGCGCCGCCGGCCAGTGATCTAAAACGCACGTGGCCGACCGGTGGCTCACTTTCGACTGCTTCGGGACGCTGATCGATTGGCGCCACGGCATCCGCACCACCGGCGAGCTGCTCTTTCCGGGCCATGGCCAGGCGTTTCTCGACTCCTACATCGCGCTCGAGGCTGAGGTCGAGAGCGAAGGATCGTTCAAGCGCTACCGCGCGGTGCTCACCGAAGCGACGCGCCGCGCGGCCCGCCGGCTCTCGCTGGAGCTGAAACCCGACGATGCGACCGCGCTCGTCTCGACCATCCCGTACTGGCCGCCCTTCGGCGACGTGGGCCCCGCGCTTGGCGAGCTGCGCAAGGACGGCTGGAAGCTTGCCTTGCTGACGAACTGCGACCGGGACATCATCGCCCTGACCCAGCGCCGGCTGCCGGCCTCCTTCGACGCAGTCGTCACGGCGGAGGACGTGTCCGCCTACAAGCCCAGCCCGGCGCACTTTCGGCTCTTTCAGTCCACGTTCGCCTCGTCGGCCGATGCGTGGATCCACGTCGCGCAGAGCTACTTCCACGACATCACGCCCACGCACGAGCTCGGCATCACGCGGATCTGGGTCAACCGGCAGGGCGAGAAGGACGACCCGTCGTTGGCCGACGCGGTCGTGACCGGGCTCGCCGAGCTTCCGCGGACGGTGGCGTCGCTGACGTCGCGCTGATGTGATCGCGTCGCGGGCCGACGCGGCCCGTCTGTCCGTGCAGCACCAGGTCTCTCTGAGCGCCCTTTGGCTTGGCCTCAACTTTCAGTCGTCGGCGCTGCTGCCGATCGTGGTGCCGGCGCAGATCCTGCTCCTGGTCGATCGAGGGGCGGTCGCCAGCTCGAGCCAGGCGCTCGCGGTCAGCGGGCTGTCGTTCGCCGCAGCCATCGTCGCCGTCGTCGTCACGCCGCTCGCGGGAGCGGCTTCCGACCGGCTCAAGGGCCGATTCGGCCGGCGGCGCCAGCTGATCGTCGCGGGAATCGCGATCGCCCTCGTCGGCCAGGCGGGCCTGGCGGCCACCACGCCGCTCGTGCTCTTCCTCGCCGGCTTCGCGATCGTCCAGCTCGGAACGAACATCGCGACAGCCGCCTACCAGGGGCTCTTGCCCGACCTGCTGCTCTTCTATGCCTTGGCCGGGCTCGTTCTCCTCCTCTGCACCGCCACGACCGTGCTGGGTGTCGAAGAGAGGCCAGCCCCGCAGGCGCCTTCGCGTCCGTGGACCGAGCTTTTCCGCCATCAGCCGTTTCGAGTCGTCTTCGCCGCGCGGGCCTTCGTGATGATCGGGTTGACGCTCTTTCTGACCTACATCGAGTACTACCTCGCGGCGACCAATGGCGCCACTGCCTTCGTCGGCGCGACGGTGGAGATCGCGCTGCTCGCCCTTTTCGGCGCTCTGCTCAGCTCGCTCGTGCTGGGCATCGCATCGGACCGCCTCCCGCGAGTCAGGATCGTGATCGCGGCCAACCTCGCGATGGCCGCGGCGGCGTGGATCTTCGTCGTCGCTCCCGCACAGCTGCCGCTCGCTCCACTGGGGATCCTGTTCGGGTTGGGCTACGGCGCGTACCTGAGCGTCGACTGGGCGCTGGCCATCGACTCGCTGTCGGGCAGCGGAACCTCGGCGCGTGACCTGGGCGTCTTCACCGTTTCGATCAACCTGCCGACCCTGATCGCGCCCGCGCTCGGTGGCATCGTCATCTTCGCCGCGGACCGCGCGGGGTTGGGGTCTTATGCCTATCGCCTGGTCTTCACGCTCGCCGCGGTCTCGTTGCTGCTCGGCGTGGTCGTAGTCCGGCGGATCCGGTTCACCTGATGGAGGTGCGATGGCGCGTCTTCCCGCGTGTTTCCTGGATCTGGCTCGCCTGGGAGCGCCTGTACATGAGGTGGCATCCAGCTACCCCCGTGCGGCCGGGGGCCCTCTTCGCGGTTCGTCGGGTGCACGACGTCCTCGAGCTTCACCTCGACAGTCGCGCGCTGGCGCAGATGCGCTCCGAGCCCGGATACACGGCCTTCAGCGCCGTGGGTCGAATTCGCGACGACATGGCGGCGCTCGCCGCGCGCATGCGCGCAGGTGAGTTTCCCGGAGCGACCGGCATCAAAGGCACCTCTCTCATGGGAGAGGCCGGCGCGGTCTTCGGTTTCGAGGTGCGCCCGCTGCCCCGCAACCTCGGGAACTGGCTGCAGCAGTACTTCATGGTGGGAATCGACGCGCTGTACCATCCGCGAGGCTTGCGCAAGCGCTCGATGCGGCGCTGGCCGGTCGAGTCGCGAATGTCCGTGGGGGAGCTGCTGCGGCGCTACGACGCGAAATCGCCGAGGTCGACGGCGGCGCGATAGACGCGGCGCGCCGGCCCCGCCTGGACCAGGCTTCCACTCTTCTCGCGGCGCACAGACAGATCGCCGCCTGGCATCGCGACGGTGACCGCCTCATCCACGAGGCCGCGCCGCATGCACGCCGCAGCCACGGCACTGGCGCTCGTCCCGGACGCGAGCGTGTAGCCGGCGCCGCGCTCCCAGATCTCTGCGCGCACGCGCGCGCGATCCACTACGTCGCACAACTGAACGTTGGTGCGCTCCGGAAACGCGGCATGCCTTTCGAGATACGGCCCCAGCTCGAGGCAGCGTTCTTTCGTGACAGGTTGTCCGAACACGACACAGTGCGGATTGCCGACCGAGACCAGCACGGCCTCGACGCGGCCGGCCGGCGTGTCGAGCTCGACCTGGTCGGGTTCGCCGTCGAAGCTCGCCGGCAGGTCGGCGGCTCGAAACGACGGGCGTCCCACGTCGACCTCGGTCACGATCTCGGCCCCGTTCCGTGCGAGGACGCGGACCGCGTTGGACCGGTCCGCGGTGCGCAGCTCGAAGCGATCGGGCGCGCCGTGCTCGAGGACGGCGTGGGCGGCCGTGATGCGCAGCCCGTTGCCGCTCTTCTGAGCCTCGGAGCGGTCGGGGTTGAAGATGCGCACGGTCATCGCCTTCGGATCGAAGGCGAGCAGGCCGTCCGAGCCCAGGCCCCGGTGGCGGTCGCACAGGTCCGGCAGCAGGGCCACCAGCTCGGCGAGCGGCCCGGGCAGGTCCAGCACGAGGTAGTCGTTGCCGAGCGCCTGGTATTTGATGAGCCTCACTTGCGACACTGTCGCAAATTGTCGGGAATCTTCCGCCCGCGGCGGGGGTTGCCTACAATTGAGTGTCTATGGCGGACTTCGCGTGGCCTGCCCAGCGTCTGACACACATCCCGGCCTGCTTCTGTAGCTAGCACCGGCCGTCTGCTCGCGCCTTGATTGGCGCGCCCATTCGACCGCTTCTTTTCTCCGAACCGTTCGTTCGTTACCTGCATTTTTCTGGAGGAATTGGAATTGAGCTCATCGACACAAACCAAGGCTCTCGTCTCCACCGAGTGGATCGCGGAGCACAGCAAGGATTCCGGCCTGCGCCTCGTCGAGGTCGACGTCGACCCGAGCGTCTACGAGAAGGGCCACATCGAGGGCGCGGTCGGCTGGAACTGGAAGCGTGATCTCCAGGACCAGGTCGCCCGCGACGTCGCGCCGAAGGACGCGCTCGCCGAGCTGCTCGGCAAGAGCGGCATCACGCCCGACACGACGATCGTCCTCTACGGCGACAACAACAACTGGTTTGCGGCGTACGCGTATTGGGCCCTGAAGTACTACGGCCACGACAAGGTCCAGCTGGTCGACGGCGGCCGGGTCAAGTGGGAGAAGGAAGGCCGGCCGTACAGCACGGACGCCCCGAGCATTTCCGCCACGAGCTACCACTTCAAGTCCTCGCCCAACGAGCACATCCGCGCCTACCGCGACCACGTGCTCGACCGGCTCGGCAAGGTGGCGCTGGTCGACGTACGTTCGCCGAAGGAGTACTCGGGTGAGCTGCTGGCTCCGGAGAACCTGCCCCAGGAAGGGGCCCAGCGCGGCGGCCACATCCCGACCGCGGCGAGCATCCCGTGGGCCACGGCGGTCAACACCGAAGACGGAACCTTCAAGAGCACCGACGAGCTGAAGGACATCTACGGTGGCAAGGGCGTGGTGGCGAGCAAAGAGGTCATCGCTTACTGCCGCATCGGCGAGCGCTCGGCGCACACCTGGTTCGTGCTGCACGAATTGCTCGGCTACCCCGACGTGAAGAACTACGACGGTTCATGGACTGAGTGGGGCAGCTCCATCCGCCTCCCCATCGAGAAGTGAGCACACCCACCCAGGTCGTCGACCATTCCGCGCTGAAGGTCAACCAGACCGGGATCGTTGTGACCGTGCTCGTCGCGTTCATCGGCAGCGCGCTGTTCCGGCCGCTGCTCGTGCTGATCCCGCTGCTCGCGATCGTGCTCCTGCTGGGCACCTTCGCGCCGCAGCTCGCGCTGTTCAAGCAGCTCTACTTCAAAGTCCTCAAGCCGCGCGGCATCGTCAAGCCGCGACCGGTGCAGGACCGACCCGAGCCACACAACTTTGCGCAGGGCCTGGGCGGGGTGTTCCTCGCGGTGGCGTCGATCTTTTTGATCCCGCTGCCGGTCGTGGGCCTCGCGCTCTCGCTGCTGGTCGCGGTGCTGGCGTTCGTCAACCTGGCGTTCGGCTACTGCCTCGGCTGCCAGATCTTCTTCCAGCTCGAGCGCAGGGGATTCATCAAGGCGTGAGTGCGCAACTCTGGGCACTGGCGGTGGCGGGCGCTGTCGTGGTCGCCGCCGCCTGCCTGGAGACATTTCGTGCTCGCCGCGCGAGAAAGCTTGTGCTTGCGACTTCCACTCCGGCGCTTCGCGCCACCTCCCCACAGGTGGGGAGGAATGAGGAGCCGTACATCCTTTACTTCACCGGCGACAGCTGCACCGTCTGCCGCACGCACCAGGAGCCGGCCCTGGCGAGGCTGAGCGACGTGCGGATCGACAAGATCGACGCGGTCAACGAGCGCGCGCTCGCCGACCGGTTCCATGTCTACACGCTCCCGACCACGGTGGTGATGGCCGCGGACGGGCAGCCGCTGCACGTCAACTACGGCTACGCGCCGGCGCCGAAGCTCGAGCGCCAGCTGGCGGAGGCGCGTGGTGCCGGCCTGAGGTCAGCCGCCACCGCCTGATCGCGGTCACCGCCCAGTTCGGATAGTCCGGACGATCCGGAGTTTCGCGTTAGCTACGGGTGCCTTCGTCCGGACTATCCGGACATTTCGATCCAGCTGCGCCGGATATTCTGGGGTCGTGAGGTTTCGTCTCGCGCTCATGGCCGTCGTACTACTGATCGCAGTCGCCTGCACTCAAACGCACTCGACCGCGAGCAATCAGGTCGTGCTCGGCGCGATCTATCCGCTGACCGGGCCGCAGGCGGAAGGCGGAAGGCAGGAGCTGGCCGGCGTGCAGGCGGCGCTGCGCGTATCGGGCGCCAACGTGCGACTGCAGGTGATAGACGCCACCACGCCGCAGGCCGCGTCGGCCGCGGTCGACACGCTGGTCGGCCAGTACCACGTGCCCGCGATCCTCGGCACGTACGGCAGCACGCTCTCCGCCGCGGCCTCGTCGCGTGCGGAGGAGCTGAAGACCGTCTACTGGGAGACCGGCGCGGTGGCCGACCCGATCACGGCCCACCGCCACTACGTGTTTCGCACGGTCGCCACGGGGAGCGCCCTGGGACGGATCGCGGTGACCTTCACGCATGACGTTCTGCTCAAAGAGTCGCCGGTCGCGGCGCCGCGCGCAGTGATCGTCCGCGTCAACGACGTCTACGGACGTTCCGTCGGCGGTGGCGAGGAGCAGCTGGCGAAGGCGGACGGCATCGACGTGGTCGACGTCATCGAGTACAGCCCGAGCAACTACGACCCGAACTTCATCGCGGCCCGGCTGGCCCATGACCGCGCCGATTACCTGTGGGACGTCAGCTATATCGACGACGGCGTCGCGATCTGGAAGGCGGTCCTGAGTCACAACATCCAGCTCAAGGGGGCAATCGGGACGAGCTCTGCATTCTGCATGCAGCAGTTCAGCGAGCTGGTCGGCTCCGGATCGATCGGCGTATACGCCGCGGACAAGCCTGACGCAAACATCAGCTCGGCTGCGCTCTCGCCGTCAGGCCAGGCGCTGCTCGCGCGGGCGAAAGCCGCCTACCGGGGCTCGATGGAGATCCCGGCGGTGGCTGGGTTCGTCGGCGGCTGGACCCTCTTCCACTACGTGCTTCCGCAGGTTGGGAGCTCGATCTCAGCCGAATCGATTCGGACAGCCGCCGCGAAGGTCGACGTTCCGGTTGGCGACATGATCAACGGCGGCGGGGTGAAGTTCGCCGGGCCCGGCGCGCTGGACGAAGGCCAGAACACCCGCGCGGCCGCGGTGGTCGGGCAGTGGCAGGCGGTCGGGGTCATGAAGGTGGTCTTTCCACCCGCCTACGCGAACTAGCCCCCGGCCCCTCCGGCCCTGCGGGCCACCTCCGAGGCCGGCGCGGTTGTCGGTGGCGATGCTCGCCACGATCGTCAGGGAGCCGAGGCCGCGCGCCTCCTTGATCAGCTCGCTGAGGAGCGCCCCGCCGATGCCGGTGCCGTGGTGCACCGGGTCGACGTAGACCAGGCACTCGACCACGTCATAGCCGCGCTGCTTCCACGGCAGCAGGCGAGCCCAGCCGATCACACCCGTCTCGTCGACCGAGACAAGGAGGAGCGACCGCTTGCCGTGCATCTCCCACCACGCCTGGGCCTCCTCCGCGTCCAGCGGCTCAGAGTCGATGGTCGCGAACGTCTGGTTGACGGCCCAGTTGTAGATGCCGACGATCGCTTTCAGATCGTCGTTCGTGGCGGGCCGGACCGAATATCCCTTGGGCGTTTTCGTCTTCGCCATCCCGACCATTATGCTTGCCGCCCGTGAAGCCCGAAATCAGGACCGCCTTGCCCGGGCCGAAGGCTGCCGAGCTCATCGCCCGAGACGCCAAGGCCATGTCCCCGAGCTTCACCCGCGCCTATCCCTTCGTCATGGACCGTGGCAAAGGCTGCTGGGTCACCGACGTGGACGGCAACCGCTTCCTCGACTTCACCGCAGGCATCGCGGTGGTCACCACCGGGCACTCGCATCCGAAGGTCGTGGCCGCGATCAAGGAGCAGGCGGAGCGTTTCCTCCACATGTCGGGGACGGACTTCTACTACTCGTCGGAGATCGAGCTCGCCGAGCGGCTGGAGAACAGGATCCTTCCCGGCATCCCGGCGCGAGTGTTCTTCACCAACTCGGGCGCTGAAGCGATCGAGGGCGCGATGAAGCTGGCGCGCTTTGCCACCGGGCGGCCGAGCTACATCGCGTTTCTAGGCGCTTTTCATGGGCGCACTTTCGGCGCCCTATCGCTCACGGCCTCCAAGGCCAGCCAGCGAAGGCGCTTCGCGCCGCTCCTGTCCCAGGTCTTTCACGCGCCATTTCCGAGCGCATCGCGAAACGTGACGACCGACCAGTCGCTCGATCGGATCGAGGAGCTCTTCACCACCGTCGCGCCGCCCGAGAGCGTGGCCGCCGTCTTTGTGGAGCCGATCCAGGGCGAAGGCGGTTACCTGGTCCCGCCCGACGATTTCCTGCCTCGCCTGCGCGAGCTGACCAAGAAGCACGGCATCCTGCTCGTGGCGGACGAGGTCCAGTCGGGCATGGGCCGCACGGGTCACCTCCTGGCGGTCGAGCACTGGGGAGTGGATCCGGACATCGTCTGTCTCGCCAAGGGCATCGCTTCCGGCCTTCCGCTCGGCGCCTTTATCGCGCGCGCCGAGCAGATGAGCTGGCCGCCGGGCTCCCACGGCAGCACTTTTGGCGGCAACCCTGTCGCGTGCGCGGCCGGCCTGGCCACGCTGGACTTGCTCGAGG